>ERZ1673756.86-NODE-87-length-2148-cov-14.966077_pt1 | contig 2148 bp, 2 predicted proteins | sample MGYA00580182_ERZ1673756 | MGnify/ENA primary metagenome ERZ1673756 (study PRJEB41219, sample SAMN04549593) | soil metagenome | isolation source: soil | place: USA: Texas, Big Bend National Park | collected 2009-03-17 ... | reverse complement strand
TATGCTGCTTTCTCTTTGTAAAATAATCCTTTTACAATAATGAGAAGGAGCACATCCATGGCTCAAAACGTATTTCCAAATACATATACAATATAAGATGCAATAATGTTCCGGCGATTTTTATCCATATCTTCAATCATTCAGTATGTAGTGATTTCTCAATTAAATTCAATACATATTCTCTATCTTCAAGATTATTTTCAAAATCGATTTGATCCACATTGATTTTTAAAACAGGAGAAAACGAATATTGCTCAAAATACTCACGATAATTTTGATTGAGTCTTTCCCAATATTCTCTTTCTACTACTTGTTCATACTCTCTCCCTCTTTTTTTAATCCTCTTAATGGCTTCATCCGTTGAAATTTCTAAGTATACCAAGAGTTTAGGCGCTTTTAAATGCTCCATCATATTTCCGAATAAATCTAAGTATATTTGAAATTCAACCTCGCTCATTTCACCATTGTCGCGCAACATTTTGGCAAAAATGACGTCGCCATATATACTTCGGTCTAAAACCGAATTTGGATATTGAGAAGCTTTTTTAATTTGTTTAAACCTTTCATTTAAAAAATAAATTTGCAAGGGAAAGCTATATCTTTCTCTGTCATAATAAAATTTATCCAAAATGGGATTATTAGTGACAGGCTCTTTAAAAGCTATGTACCCGTTTTTCTCCAGAATTTCCATTAATGTACTCTTTCCAACACCTACCACTCCATCTATTACGATCATGTCCCCATAATCCCCCTTCTTTTGATTGAGTATTTTCAACTGGTTGTAGTAAAACAAAGAGGTCACCTACTTTTCTTAAGTTTGCACCTTTGAATGAGATAGGTTTCACTTAAATCGTATCGAACGATTTCCATTATCTTTTTATAAACATGAGATATGAATGAAAAACTTTTGCTATTTTTTGTTGATATTATTTATTGGAACTCCTTTTTCGGTAAATCCGTCCATGAATGACGAATCAGGTACACTTTTCAGCAGGAAGAAAGAGTAGTTGTTAAATCCATATTTAACGAACTTCATTTGCGATTGCTTATGAAAGTTTATCTTATTGTTACGCAAGATTCTATTATATTAGCGCTGCTGTTAAATGTACAGTGGAACTTTTTAGAGGGTACTTGTCTTCTCTTTTCTTCTTTTTATTGATGAATGCGGAGGATGAATTCCTATATAATTCCATTTTAGTGAATTGCCCATCTCAAACTTCGATTGGGTAATTGCAAAAGTATGATAAAAATGACGTAAATCATATAGGGTAATGGTACTACCCTGTTTCATGAAAATCTGGTTATTTCTGCGACATGAAAAGAGCCATGATGCTTCCCTTTGACAGAATAAAGGAGGAACGCAGCCATAGCTCATTTATAATCTCATTTTTACTTATGATTTCACCGCCATATATCAAAATGAATGATAATACTTGCTACACTATGGTTCTAGTTTTTCTTTATTTACATTTACCATAGCAAACGTACATGCAATGCCCATGAATCCAAACAAAGCCCCGACCAGCATCACCAGTAAAAAAGCCTCGTGAAAAGCAGATGAGGCACCTAAGCCCTTATTAGAAAGGTAACCTAATAACGAATCGAATAAAGAGCCCCCAATTGTAATTCCTGCCATCATCCCGATGTATCGAAAGGTGGCCAAGGTTCCAGAGGCCACCCCTTGTTTAGCACGCGGGGCTGCTCCTAAAAAACTTTAGCGCACGATCACAGACCAATTTCATAAAGTGTGAAAGGACAGATTCATTTTAAAAAAACAGTTCAAATTTGAACTGTTTTTTTCCGCCCGTTTTCTGTATTTCTGTTCAACACTTCATACAGAGTTGTTTGAAGAAGCTGATATTGAACTAAGAAAAGCTTCCTCACTCTTTTGAATTAATAAAATGACTGTTAGAGATGGAAAAACTGTAAAAGAACGAACTATTGAAAAGATAAGATTACTATTTGAGCCTCAAGAAGCAGAGGCTCTTTTTGTCAAAAAATCGTTAGCAGCTGCAGTAAACGAAAAAAGTTTCAACTTAACGATTCTTTGCTTTCACATTCTTTTTCCAAGGTTGTGAACTACCCGCCACCTACGCTTCGCTTAGAGGTGAGGGCTTCTAAGGTAATCGCACCTAACGGTACGAAATT
>ERZ1673756.79-NODE-79-length-5576-cov-28.770150_pt1 | contig 5576 bp, 6 predicted proteins | sample MGYA00580182_ERZ1673756 | MGnify/ENA primary metagenome ERZ1673756 (study PRJEB41219, sample SAMN04549593) | soil metagenome | isolation source: soil | place: USA: Texas, Big Bend National Park | collected 2009-03-17 ... | reverse complement strand
ACTATACCTAATTATATCAAGCAATGCTTAAATATTTCTGTGTGCGAAAGTTGAGATTCTAATATTACTATGATTATATTCGCTTTTGCTGTAAATTCTATGCCCAAAATATTGATAACCGTATTAATGAGTATGAAAATGAAAACCCATAATAGTAATGGTATTTCAGAAAACATTTCATGTAATGCAGAGGCACTCACTAAATAGAGCAGCGCTGGCACAAACACATAGTCAAGTAATATCAACCACCCTGCGATAAAACCAACGGACTCATTTATCCCTCTTTGAGCGTAGGAATAAACGGATCCGGCAATCGGAAACGCTTCCGACATTCGTGCATAACTTAAAGCTGTAAAAATCATTCCGACCATGCCGATTAAATAAGCTAACGCAATCATCCCATTGGAGCCCTGTGCCACAGATCCATAAATGCCAAAAGGAGCAATTGGCACCATAAATACCATTCCATAAATTAGCAAATCAAAAAAAGAAAGTGATCTTTTTAATTCTTGCTTATATTCTTGCTTCTTGTGTGAAATGACCTCTTTTGATTTTTCTTCCATCATTATCCTCCTATAAGATATTGAAAATGTTATAGCTGTTTAAGATATTCTTAGGCAAAAAACATCTTGCTGTTTTTAAAGGATCAACAATCTGGCTCACTTGTACTTGGCCTGTAGCACTTAACAGCATAGATATTTCTTCAATCCCCATGTGTGTACGTTTATGTAGATAATCTACCATCTCTTTAACAGCTGAATCGGCGGCCTCATCAAGAGTCTTTTTGGAAACAATAAAAGCAATACCTTCTTGATTTTCTACCAATGGGGTATTTAATTCCACTTCTTTTAAAACGGATAAAGTTACAGTGACTTTAGCTGGTATTTCAATTCCTGAAACTCCTACTTCTCCATCCCCCATCGCTGCGTGTACGTCACCGAGAGAAAATAATGCACCCTTTTGAAATACCGGAAAATAAACAGTCGCTCCTTCTGTAATTAACGTTGTATCCATATTTCCACCATGTTCACCTGGCGTTCCACACGAAATTTCTCCTTTCTTTGGTGCAACTCCGATAACTCCAATCATAGGATTTATTGAAAGTTGAATCTTTTCGTTAAAAATAGCTTTGTTTTTATGTATTGGCACAATCTTAATGGAAAAATTATCAATGTTTCCACCCATTACTCCAAGATCCGGCCCCGTCACCATGACTCCTTTATCAGCTAATTCAATTTTCTGAATATTGACCACAAGAACATCCCCCGGCTCAGCTTCCTCCACAAATATAGGTCCTGTAGCGGGATTAATTTTTGTCCAGTCTATCGATTGATACATGGTCTCAGACGAAGTAATTTGATTTAAAAAACAATCGTAAGTTTCTATCACCAATTGGGTACCGGATGAAACTCTTAGAACTGGTTTATGTTTTGGACTCATTTCATAAATAAAATTCTCGCGACTAAGAAAAACTGACATTTTTTATCATCCTCCTTTTTTTATTTAAATATATAAAAAAGGAAAGACATATTCTTGCAATATCTTTCCCTAATTTTGTAAAATATTGTCTTTTTTAACAATATTAAAAACTATTACAGCTAAAAAATTTCCCATTGATAGAATAATACATGCTTTTAGTGTAAAATCGAGATTTTGTTTAAAAATAAACAAAAGCTGTCCTGTTGCCCACGTTCCGATCATCCACAAAGGAACCCAAAATGAAAGTGTTCTTCTACTTCGAATTACGCTCCAGAGTGGTAATGAAATCGATATAAAAAATAGCACATAAAGGATTAAAAGAAGTGCCATATACTTTATAATCCACAATTGTATGAGCAATGCACATACAGATAAAATAATAGCAATTACATAAATTTGTTTAACTTTAATGCGCTCATAGATGTTTCGCTTTTTGCTGAAAGAATAGAAAAAAATAAATACTAGCGAAAAAAATGAAATCGTCAATGAATTAATGCAACCAGTAATCCAAACCACTACGATCATAAACACTATCACATTGTTAGAAGAGTTCATGAGTTCAGCTACATATTGAGAAATAGTGAATGGGTGATACTTGCTTAAAATATATACAGAGTAAATAATGATGGCTACGGGGACGGACGCTGAACAAAAAATAGATAGTTTAATTGCAGAACTTCGATGATTACTTTTAATGGCAGACAATACTTCCCATTGATATAAATTGGTAACAAAATTACCGATTATGATAAGCATAGCGGTTATTAGCCACATAAACATTTGATAAAAACTATTCTCTGGATATTTGAATAAGAAGTATTGATTAAAAATGTGATTTATCCCTTCTTTTAAGAAAAAATATAGTGGAACAAATAACAAAGCAAACCCGCTTAAGATTAAAAGCATATTACTTATCTTATAAATCGTCAACATTCCACCTAAGCCAGCGGTCATAAGGTTGAAGACTACAATTATCACAACAAATGAAATAGAACTTTGAGAAAACCATACAGAAAATAACTTATGTGCAATCGTCAACTGTAAAATTAATCCATATGTATTAGCGAAGACTAGTAAAGGCCAGAAAATTCTAAACCCAACTGCTGTAAATCGTTGTTGATAGAAACCAAAAAGGGAATGTTGGCATTCAGATGAATCTTCTATTTGATCCAAAAAATCAATCATTAACCGATATATGACGAACAAAATACCAGCAGAAAAAAACAAACTTTTTATCAATCCAGCATGATAAACTATAAAAATAGGGATTAATAACGAGACTTCTGTAAACAGTGAAACGCATAACAACACTGTCCCTTTTTGAATTCCCAATTTGCTCCCAGAAGTAAAATAAGCAAGGGGAACACGATGATCAGCTATTATGTCTAAACTAAAGATGATTAGGGACACGCCTAAGAATAAAACGTTATACCAATCAATCATCGTTTAATTTCTCCTTATATTGCCTAGGTGATAATCGTACTATTTTTTTAAACGTATTACTAAAATGATTTAAACTTGAAAATCCAGTTTCTTGAGATATTTTTTGAATACTCCAATTAGGTTTTTCTTTTAAAAGCTTTTTTGCCTTTTTAATTCGATAATAGACTAAATATTCTTGAAAACTCTTTCCTAACTCTTCAGAAAATTTCCTACTTAAATAAGTGGGTGAAACATGGACTCTATCCGCTAAATCTTGTAAACTTAATTTTGATTGATATTCGCGATGAATAATATCTAACATCTGTTGTACATATGGGGAAGCCGCTTTACAATAACCATGCTTTTGTACAAATCTATCTAAAGCTTGATACAATTCCCGACTGATGATGGGCTTCACAATATAATCCAAGACACCTAAACGAATAGCCTGTTTAGCATATTGAAATTCCTCGTAAGCTGTAATCATAATGCATTCTATTTTATATGAATTTTTGATTTTTAAACAAAGATCAAGACCCGATTCACCCGGCAAATGAATATCCAACATAGCTAGATCGATATCTTTTTTTTCCAAAATCTTTTTAGCTTGAACAGCATCCTCTGCTTTAAATAACTTCCATGAAGGATACTTCTCTGCTATTAAAAATCCCAGTTGATCTAATTCAAGCGGTTCATCATCAACGATTAATACTTTCATTTTTCTCCCTCCGGTGTAAAAGGCCATATAGCTCTTGCAATCGTGACATTTTGCTGTCTTGAAAGGGAAACTTCTGTATGTAAATCGAACAGCAAGGATAACCTTTTACGAATATTCTCCAATCCAGTCCCATTTTTTTTAATATCAAAATCCCCCATACCAGGACCGTTATCAGTGACGGATAATGTCACCCAACTACCTTCTCTCTTGAGAGAAATGATAAGTCTTTTGTCACCTCTTTTTTTTTCAAGTCCATGTTTAAATGCATTTTCTACGAACGTTTTTAGTAAATAAGGTGGTATATAAGTAGATTTCGCATGCTCATCCACATGATACTCGATTGATAAACGATCTCCAAAACGGATTTTTTGTATAGACAGATAGTTTTGAGTTATATTCAATTCAGTTATAAAAGGAACAAGAATTTCTTTATCGGCATATTTATATCGATAACGAAGAAATTGGGCCAACTCTTCTAATGCATATATAATATCCCTATTTCTTCCAAGACGCCCAAGAGAAAGTGGTACCGTCAAGAATTTTGTGTTATGTAAGATAGATAGGGTATCTCTGAAATGGATTTGGAATGGATAGGGGTTCGATTTCCTCCACACAGGAGACTGAATATTCAGTCTCCTGTGTGGAAAGAGAGAATCCCCTTTATCTCATTGATTTACATTATTTGGTTAATTATAACGTTCTTCAAACATTCGTTGAAGGGCTTCATATGCTTCGGCAAATCCTCGCAACTTTCGCCCTGCCCATTTCTCATTAAAATCTTGGATGGTCAAATACATGACTTTTTCAGCGGCTTCTAAACTACTCAAACTGTTCATCGGCTTTAGACGTTTCCGAATCTCTTTGATCGTTCGTTCAATGGCATTGGTCGTGTAAATCACACTTCGAATACTGCTTGGATAATCCATAAATGTAAGGAGGACATCCAACTCATTGGCCCAAGATTGAACTTCTCTAGGATACTTGCTGGACCATTTCGACTCGAACGGTTGAAACATCTGTAACGCAATCTCCTTATTCGGTGCGCGATAAATCAGTTTGAGATCCTCTGCCACTTCAAATTGATCTTTTTTCCGAACACGATTTAAGGTATTACGTACTTTGTGAACGACACAGCGCTGCACATCGGCTTTCGGATAAACGGCTTTAAAGGTTTCCTCCAGTCCCGGAAGGCCATCGAATACACCAAGAAGTACTTCCTGTAATCCTCTCTTGTAGAGATTGTGGAGAATCTCTTGCCACCCATAGGCACTTTCTTGTCCTCCTACGAAGAAGTCGAGAATTTCACGATACCCTTCTTCGTTTACACCTAACACGACATAAATGACCTCTTTTTCTACCGTATCTCGACGAAGTTTCACGTACAACCCATCCAAATATAAGACCAAATAACGCTTGGGTAGGGGGCGATTATGCCATTTCTCGATGTCTTCCCTTACTACATCCGTGATATGGCTAATCGTTGTTGGTGAGTAGGCATTTCCTAGAATTCGTTCGATAAACTTGCCAATTTCACGCGTACTCATGCCACTTTGATACATCTTGATGACGGCTTCCTCGAGCCAGCCGGTATGGCGTTGGTAAGGGGTGAACAACTGCGTTTGAAATTCCCCGTTTCGGTCTCTTGGAACAGAAAGGCCTTCGATACGACCATACTGCGTGTCTAGGTTTCGATGGTAATAGCCGTTTCTTCTATTCGACGTTCCCTTCTGTTCCATTTCGAGGAAACTCTGAATTTCTTCCTTCATGATCAACTCTAATTTTTCCTTTACAAACTGACGAATGGCGTTTTCCAGTTGATTGAGCCAGTCTAAATTCGGTATACTTTTAGACATAGGTAGGGTTCTCCTTTCTCTAAGATTTTTGGCCAAATCAGAGAATACCCTACCTTTTTCTTTTGGTCTAGCCAAATGCTTGACACAAAATTTTATACATCATC
>ERZ1673756.69-NODE-69-length-10057-cov-12.464707_pt1 | contig 10057 bp, 11 predicted proteins | sample MGYA00580182_ERZ1673756 | MGnify/ENA primary metagenome ERZ1673756 (study PRJEB41219, sample SAMN04549593) | soil metagenome | isolation source: soil | place: USA: Texas, Big Bend National Park | collected 2009-03-17 ... | reverse complement strand
AACTGTTTATTTAGCAGCTGAAAGCGTGATGATCAGTTTTATATCACAGGGAATCATAAATAGTTCAAAGATGTTAAATTACTCAAATTTAAGTGATTACTATTATATAAAGAAGTTTGATAAGAAAAAATACTATGAGAATTTACTTTCAAAATTTCTTTCCAGAAGACTCTTTGTTATCCTGCTCAGCTATTATCTTGGTTTACTCGTACTTTACGGGTTTTCGTCCGTTACTGCCATCATTGGCTTATGTTCAACCGTTATCTACTTCAGCACAATAAAGATCGTTACAAAAAGAGTCTTTCGATTTAAAAAATTATCATTAGAAGAAATTAAAGACAATTTTTTTATTTATTTTTTCAATCCAATGGAAGATCTGTTTATAATTGGATTCCCTTTAATTATTAGCAGTGCCGTGGCTATTTATTCGATAAAATCAGGAAGCATCCATCATATAATCATTTGCTTTTTTATATATTCTATTTTTTTATTATTTTATAACTTTCTTAAAGAGAGGTAAAAAATGCTTGAGTTAATAAACATTAAGAAAAGATATGGCGATTCAGCTTATATTCTTGATGGTATAAATTTAAAAATAGATAAAAAAAGTATCGTGGAATTACTGGGTGAAAATGGTATCGGTAAATCAACTTTACTGAATACCATTGGCGGAATGACCAAATTCGAGGGTGACATCAAGTTAAACGGAATTTCATTAAAGGACAATTTCAAAAAGTATATGGAAGCAGTTTCATTAATTGGTAATACACCTTTTTTGTATGAATATTTAACTCCTTCCGAAACTATAGATATGATCTTGTCCTTCTTGAATAAAAAAAGATTAGACGAGACTCTTGATGCTCTTATGGAAGAAATAGGTCTCCATAAATATAAAGATACGTTAACACGGGAACTATCATTGGGTACAAGACAAAAACTGTCATTAATACTAGCACTTCTTTCTTCTCCTGATTTGATTCTGCTTGATGAACCCTTTGTAAATTTAGACGTTCGTTCTAGAAAAGTTATTCTCGATTTTTTGAAGAATTACGTCGTTCAAAACAAAGCAATTTTAATTTATGCAACTCATTCAACAGATATATATTTATCTGATTTTTCAAATAAAAAAATAAGGTTAAGAAGAGATGACCTGTTTGATAAAGTGATATTAGAGAGTGATAACTGTGAAATTTAAAATATTTAATATTTGTTTTTTAGTTAGTTCGTTAACAGGGGGCATATTTTTCTTTTTAGGGTTTTTGTTATTACCTAATGAGCAGTTTAACCCGGACTTGCATCCTTCTTTTAAAACGATTTTTTTTACGAATTTTGAAATACATATTCATACCATTTTTTTCTCAATCATTAGTTTCGGATTGTTTTCTTTGATTTTTCTCTTCCAGCAGTTTTTTTATTTAGGATTTATTATCCATAGCTTGGTAGAAAAAACCAGCTTAAAAACAGCATATTCCTTTTTTGCTGGGCATGGGATAATCGAAGTTATAAATATGTTTTTTACGGCATCAATAGGCTTATATGTAACTGTAATCATTTTTAATATGATAAAAAATAAGGAATTTGGTAGGAAATCATTTATCAATTTGGGAAAAAATCTTTTTTTACTTTTGATCATAGATATATTGATTTTATTGATTGCCGCATTATTGGAAACATATTTATCTCCGTTATTAGTCGATAAAAGTAATATAAATCATCTTTACCATCATTAAATTGGCATTGATTAATTCGGTAATATCAAAGATTTTGTGTAAACTTTCACATGCAAGCAGCTGGCATGGAGGGACGAGGCAAAAGTAGATCACCTGCTCAAGAAGTCGCGTTTCCTAACCAAGAAGACCCTAGTCATTCATGTGGATAGCGAAGATCCATCTACCTACCTAGTTGAGAATGCTAGGGAATTATGCAGCCTGCGTTTCATTTGCAATTGCGAGAATGTCATCCTACCCGTTTCCCCGAGCACAGGGAAAACCCATTTATCAACACAAATCAAAGGTTTATATCCATCTTTTTTTATACAAGAGAGCCAATTATTAATAAACTCATCAAGTTCAATTACCTTTGGAGTATACTTTTGCCATTCTTGAATGGCACAATTGAGCAAATTCTTTTGGTTCTCTGTCAAATGTGGTGGTGTTCATTCCACTTAAAAATCACAATCTCTCTTTTTGGGAAGTGAGTGGGTTCGTACTCACTTCTCTTATCTTTTGACGCTGTATAGTGCAAAATAAAAGTACAGAGGTTTGCAAAGAAAAAATACACAACTTTGCATAAAAAAGGGACCTTGCCAGCTTTCCAAAATTTCTCTACTGTTGTAGGTGTCAAAGCCAAACAGTGGAGGTTGAAAGGAATGCTAGCAATGTCCGAAATTAATTGTATCAAAGTTTTACGTAATCAAAAATCCTTATCGGTCAATAAAATAGCAAAAACTTTAAAAATCAATTGGAGAACAGCAAAAAAATATGCAGATGGAGAGCAAATTCCCCATGAAAGCAATAAGAAGAAAAAAGGAATGATGTATGAAGAGAAATGGGGTCAGATTGTATCTGATTGGTTAGCCGAAGATCAAAAGTTAAAGAAAAAAGAAAGAAGGACCAACAAAACAATATTTAAGCAGCTTAAGGAAATGGGGTTTCCTGGTTCCTATCGGACCGTCTGCTATTTTATTGCGGATTGGAAAAATAGAAAGGAACAATTAGAGGAAGAAAAGGATAAGAATTATGAAAGATTACAACATCCACCAGGCGAAGCTCAAGTGGATTTTGGACTAACGGAAGCCGTAAAAGATGGCAAATATATTGATGCTCATTGCCTTTTAATGACCCTTCCCTACAGTAACGCAGCATTTTGCATACCGCTGCCAGGGGAAAATCAAGAGTGCTTCTTATATGGGCTAAAAACCATCTTTAAACAATTAGGAGGGGTTCCAAGAAAAATCCGGATTGATAATTTAAAAGCAGCAGTAATTAAGCCTCGCAGGAGGAATGAAGAAACTGTATTTACAGATGAATTCCTGCAATTCGCTAATTATTATGGCTTTGAACCACAGGCCTGTAATTCACGGAGTGGACACGAAAAAAGTAATGTGGAAAACAGGGTTGGCTATGTTCGCTACAATTTTGTTACACCGGCGCCAGTCGTTGAAGGCCTCGAAGATTTAGCAAAAATTTTGGAGAAAAAGTTGATAGAGGACCGTGAACGAATGCATTACCAAAAGAAACGGCCAATCAAAGACTTTCGATATGCAGAATATTTTTTCAATTGATCAATTAAAGTCCCAAATACATAATGAAGATTCCAAGTAAAATAATCAAAGACTTCATGACATGCCACGGAAACAATCCTAAAATAGAAATAATAGTAAGGAACACGATACCTGACAAATCATCTACTGCAGGAAGACCGTTTTTATCAGAAAGGTTACTGTGAGTTGTCTTAGAATATATGATTCCAGTATTAAAAATGACCGCTCCTATAATAACTGCCATCTTTCTCCCCATTAAAGTATACATCCTATTTCAGACGGTTTTATTTAGCGCTTGATCTCCATTATAAAATAGCGGATGCCCCTTTGCTTGTTATCAAACAAATTTTTTGTCTTTATCTGAATATTTCTTTGGAACTATTCAACCAATTTTTTTATTGCAACGATTTTTAAGTAAACGATTACAACCAAAAGTATTGACATTTATTTAAACATTTACATCGATATATTGAAAAATAGATGGGAAAAGCATAAGTTATATATCGTAACGAATGTGAAAAATATCACAAAATAGAATAGGAGAAGTCGGTGAAATGGAAGCAATTCAAAAATGTAAAGACTTGGCTTTAAAAAAACGAACCATTCTAAATCGTTCCCTTATCCAATATGTCATGCGGGCTGCTTTGGCAGGCGTGTACATTGGATTTGCTCTCATTCTTTGTTTTCGTGTAGGGGAATTTTTTCGTGAAGCAAATTCTCCCGCTACGTATTTAGTAAGCGGCATTTTTTTCGGCATCGCTTTAGTATTAATTGTTTACGGCGAGGCAGAACTATTTACCGGAAATACGATGTTTTTTACAATCAGCACCTTGCATAAAGAAACGACAATCAAAGATGCGTTGAGGAACTTGCTTGCCTGTTACAGCGGCAATTTAATAGGTGCTTTGTTTTTTGCTTTCCTTATTTCGCAAGCCGGCGTTTTGGATCATCTCCCTCAAGATCATTTACTATTTCAAACGGCGGAGAAAAAAATACAAGCAACAACGATGCAGCTCTTTTATAAAGGAATTTTATGCAACTGGCTTGTCTGCTTAGCCATTTTTATTCCTATGCAAATGAAAGACGATATGGCCAAAATATTGTCGATGATTTTGATTGTTTTTATCTTTTTTGCATCTGGATACGAACACTCCATCGCCAATTTCGTCCTCTTTTCACTCGCATTAGCCGTATCACATCCGGATACGATCAACATAGCCGGAGTAGTGCATAACATTATTCCTGTTACATTAGGCAATATTGTCGGCGGTGCTTTATTTATGGGCGCATTGTATACGTATTTGACATCGCAAAAAGAGGATCAAGTTTCAGAAAAAAGACCGATGGTATACTTGTTTCATAAAAGGAAAATGTTGAATAAATAACGATGAAGTTCTCGATTTATTCGAATCCATGATTGACACCACACTGCGCAACTCGATGAAATAATCTGATGTTTATGATAAAATAATCAGTTGTCACTAAGATTATGCTGATATCAAAATGACAATGGATATATATGGACACGTGATCAAAAGTGCCGATAAAGTTAAGCTGAAATATTTAGGCCATTATAAAGGCAAAATACAATTTTGTCACCACTTTAAAGAGAAACGCGGTCTCTCAGTTAATGAGAAACCGCGTCATATCAAGAGTTTTATTATGCTGGTGACAGGACTCGAACCTGCGACCCCTTCATTACGAGGGTCAATCCACCAAACCTTATTATATCAACGATTGTAAGAAGAATTCGTACAATCAAAGTCACTTCACAATCATATTTTCTTTAAATCATTATAAAGCACATGCCTAAAAATGTAAAGTGACTATGTAAATTTTTCGATAATTTTTAAATTTATTATTCCACTACTCTTTCGCATTTCACAATAATCAATCCAACCTTTGTTTTGTCAAATCCAATGACTTTATATGTCACTCCTGAAATCGTAAAAGTATCATTTAATTTAATTTTTCTTGTTGTGTCGTTGTCTTGGAAAGTCATATCAATATTTCCATTTGGTAAATTTATTTGCCCCCCATTTATTGCCGCAGTTTGATTAGCGATAATACATTCCTCATTTTTGTATATTGGTGTCGTTTCATACTCTGGTCTACCTAAATCATCATATCCTACAATTGTTTTTTGATCTCCTACATGTATCTGAATCACAAAATTTATTCGTCTCATTAAGCCCCTGTATTTTCCGTATCTTGTGCCATTAATTTCAGAAATGACTAGATACACATTATCTTGATATTTTACCTTGTCGCCCCTCTTGATTAACTGTAGTGTCTTTATTTTCTTGTCATCATAATTTTGATTGATTGGAGTATTTGTTATGACCGCTCTTGATAGTCCACCGTTAATTTCAACATCCGTTCCAAGATTGTCAAGCAAATATTGAAAGTCATCCGAATTATTTTCAAATAGATTAATCAACTATATCACCCCTTATTAGTCAGCAAACAACATAAAAAAGTCGCTATCGTTTTGTTCGTCACTTTTCATTTGTCTGATTTTCCTTTGTAAGTTGTCGATTCGATTCATTAAGTTTGTGTGAAAATCCGATACGGTCATGTCATCTTCCTTGTAATTTTTCATTGTGCTAGGACTGTTTGCTATTGATTCAAGAATCCCAAGCGCAGCACGATATATATTTTTCTTATTTGTTGCAGAAGAAGGCACATATTCATCAAAAGGTTGTAAGTTATTTTCTTGAAGGTAAATAGTCAATTCTTCTTGATCTAAGTTGATTCCTTTGATTTCCATTTGTAAGCGTTGAAGATTATTCAACAAAACCATCTCCTTAATTTTTATATAAAAGTGTTTACAATCTAACAGAAAATAAAAAAAACCTTGTTTTCCGCTTATTGAGCGTTTATCATAATTGCTCTAAAGCATGAAAATAAGGTTTTAAACAATTATAAAATTCAAATATTTTATTGTAGACCAATACTAATCTTGAAATGAAGTTACTTTTCCATTTTCAACATAAACGTAAATATTTGAATAAACCCATTGTTCGCTTGATCCGTTTGACGTAACCGTACGATTAATTTCGTTTGGTGATCCACAAGAAATTAACAAATCCTTTTCAGACATGCCGATTCTAACCTCTCCTGAATTCCATAAATTTAATAGAGGATCTATTTTTTTGTTTATTAATTTGTCTAAATATTTATATTCATATGCCACTTTGATTTTATTATGAATAAGATTTCCAACTCTCATGTCTATGATGGAATCTATATCTTCATTTCTAAGTTTCTTATCTATGAAGGATTCCATATCACCATTAGCATCAGGTATTTCATTATTTTCAATCTTTCTGTTTAAGAAATTAATTAATTCACCATAATTAAAAAGGAAATCACTCTCCTCTTTTGGTAGATTCTTATTAGTGACAAGTTCAGTAGTATCAGTGTCCCCTTCTAACATGTTTTTGGCAATCTGATCAATCTTGCTAAGTTTTTCTTCTTTTTGTTTTGTCTCTGTTTTTTGTTGGGAAGTGACAAAGTTACTACTGCAACCTATTAACAAAAAAGAAAACATAATAGCAATTAAAGCAATTTTCCTCACAATTAAACCATCCTTCCTAATACTTTTGATACAATATTATCACAAAAAATTGGAAGTATGGTTAATTATTGTAATTTTTTCTTGTGTGTGTAAAATGACTTGCTAGGGGAATTTTTTCCAATTAAGGGGTATCGGGTATCCTTCCAATGTCCATTTTTTATACCCTTCAAGTTGCCCATATAATATTCATTATATAGGCAATTGCTGATTTTTTGCATATTAATGAATAAATTATACATTTCAGACAACCTATCAACTTCCTGTAACCTTTTTTATGTAAACTAGAATCAAAGAAGAAGCATTGATAAATCAATGTTTATCTGTAAAGTATATTTACTTGTCAGATAAAAATTGTATACCTACATAGGTATATATTTTATACATTATCACCCGTAAACGTTGATATATCAAGGTTTTTGATTGCATAAAAGTTATGAACTATATGATTGTCTCTAATCACTCTTTTTATACGATTTTTGACGCTGAAATGACTAAAAATGTATAAAGAAATGCTTTATTTTCAATGAAAAATCAGCGTTTTTTTGATTTATTTGCTCATAAAATTGTAAAATTATAGCAACAACCAGAACGTTTGTTCCTATTTTTTTTAAAAAAACAACTTTGGAAATGTCCAGTTTCGGGAAATAAAATTATTTCCCATATATTAACAGCGGGCGTGAAACCGGACATAACCCCTTTTCATTATCATCCAATAATCACAACATTTCTATAAAAATATTCAACTAATTAATTATTTTTTGGTTATCCATATCCCCTACAGTATCCACATTTCCCCTGTTATTGTCATTCTCATTATTATTTTTCATATTATTTCCTAAATCATTTCTCAACTGACTTTTTTCCCTTTGGAGTCGCTCTAACTCTGTTTTCACATCATTAACATAAGGATTCTGTTCAATAATTGATTCAATACTCATAGATTCAAGTTTTCTTGCTTTAATTAGATTATCCAATGTTTCACCATTGTTCAATGGCATGTTGTAATGGAAAATAAATCCTAGCGAATCATAATCTTCATCACTAAAAACTATTCCTTGTAATTCTAACAATTGTCTTATCTTATCAAAACGTTCCTCAATGCCTTCACGCATAAACTGCTCGTTAATACCTGCCTTTACATTAGCCAATGAGAACAACAAACGAATGCTAACCTCTGACAAATTGCTAATGTCTGTCTTATTCATTGACACTGCTGGCACTTGAGCAATGTCCAACAACGATTGAACCAGTGTCTTATATAATGTCTCAAACGTTTTATAATCCAATCCATTACTTACTAATTTAAAGTCCGCACCGTCATCCAAATTAATGCCAGCCCCAACGATATTAGAAGGTAACCCCTCACCTTTGAGTTGCTGTCCAATTGTAATGGGGATGGGATTCATAAAGCGATAAAAACTGTCATTATATTTGTTAATTAGCCCTTCCATTTCGTCTAAAATCTCTATCCAATCATCTAAATCGGATTTCCCTTCCGTTTCACTCAATTCATTGACACTATGATATATGATAGGTAATCCACTTAAACTAACCTTTCTTTCAATCAGTTTTAAATTGCCGCCTTCGTTGCTGTATTGTTCCACTGTGTTACCAGTGAACACATTGTAATATGTAATCCCATCATTAATAAATGCTTCTATAAAAGCAATCAAATTGTTTTTATGGTCATAAATAGGATAACCTTCTGCTGGATCAATTAACTTTGATTTAATAACTCCATTGTCCAAATAAACATACTCGTAAATAGCACCATATTTAAGAACAGCACTAAGAATTTTCTGATTCAAACGGTCATATTTACCTTTCTTATTGACTGTCTGATATGTATTCACTACCTTCTCATTGCCTGTCAAAGTGATTGGATTCCCTAGCAAATAATTTTGTTGAAAGTTTAATAATGTCTTTGCATAATTTAAATTCATTCTTCGAGGTTCAAACTCCTTCCCATTGTACTTATAAGAAGGTGTCTGTTTAATTTTATGTTTTCCATTTAAGTATTCCTTTTTGTTCATCACATCTAAAACTCTTCTTTGATTACTAACTGATTGAACTTCATCAACAAACCAGTCATTAGCATTTTCATATTTATCTTTAATGTATTGCTGTAGTTTACTATTCAAGTCAATTCCCCCTTTTTAATAAATAAAAAAAGATGACTTAACACAAGTCACCTTTAAATATCTACATAATAACGTGCTTTCGCCATCGCTTCCTGTGCAAGCGCATTTGCAATCACTAAGTCATCATGTAAGTTAGCACCTTTTTTATTGCCCATTTTTCCGTTTTTATCTTCTTGATATATCTTCATTTCTTCCAATGTTTGAACGCAATTAATATTAATAAGCCCCAACTCAAAATTTTCCTTTAATTTTGCTATAATAATCGGCTTTGTTGTGTTTGTGGTCATAAAGCCCAACTGTGTTTTATGTTTCCCTTTTTGGTCAAAAATGCGCTGTTTTAATAAATTCATGTAACCGTATTCTTTCCTTAATTTTTCAAGAAGCGGCAAACCATATGAATTCCTCTCGATACATAAGAAACTATAATTAAACATTCTTCCTAACTCATTCACGATTTCCGCAAACTTATAGACAGGAACATCATTTGCATAAAAAGAAGCCATTTGTTGTCCGTCAGCGTCATATATAGCAATTGTTGAATTATCTGTTTGGTTACCTGCACCCGAAGCCACGTCTACACCTCCATAGCACCTGACACCTTTTTTAGGCAAATGGAAGATGAATAAATTTTTGTTTATATATGTCTTTAAAACATCGGGCAATTCATCATATATTTCATTGGTTGGCAGTGGCGGCATGACATTTTGTAGGCGTTCAATGATTTTCTTCGTGTCAAATATTGATTTATTCGATTCAGCAAATGCTTCATCTGGGGTCGTTGGAAACTCTCGATTCCATTTTTCTAAACTATTCGTTGCTATGTAATATCTTCTGAACATCAATTGTCTATATGTTGCTTTATATTTATCTCTTAAAATCTTTTCATCATGTTCTAAATCCTCATATGTCATTCTTTTACCGCCATTTTGCGCTTTAAACCATGCCTCTGCTTCGTCAAAACTATGTTTAAATTGATCATGATAGGCTTTAGCAAGCCATGAATAGAAATGGGCTTTCCATGTAGATTGACCTCTATATGCCTTAATGAACATTTCTTGATATGTGTTGTAACCG
>ERZ1673756.65-NODE-65-length-11068-cov-20.828566_pt1 | contig 11068 bp, 14 predicted proteins | sample MGYA00580182_ERZ1673756 | MGnify/ENA primary metagenome ERZ1673756 (study PRJEB41219, sample SAMN04549593) | soil metagenome | isolation source: soil | place: USA: Texas, Big Bend National Park | collected 2009-03-17 ... | reverse complement strand
CTACCTTTTTCTTTTGGTCTAGCCAAATGCTTGACACAAAATTTTATACATCATCGAGAAAGTAGAGCATTTAAGGAATTAAATAAAAAATGTGGCTGTATTTGCTGACTTAATCGTAAATACTCCATTTTATGAAGTTCATTTTCCATTTCAATCTTTTTATTTTCAAGCTGTAAATAATCAAATTCTTTTTCAAAAAAACCTAGTAATATTAAGATCACGAAACTTGCAATTGGCAAGCCCAAACAAAACAGAACGATAATTGTAAAAACTGTTTCATTAATCAAATTCCAACTCCTCCTTAGAACGGGAGAAAATTTTCATTAAACTACACTGAAATATTTTCTATTTTTAAAATATTTTTATCGCGGAAATCTATCCCCTATTTTAATAATAATTTCAAATAATTTTTTTTAAAAAATCATTTCAAAAACAAGACCTTTTTAGTAGTTTTCTAGCAATCTATTATATCAAAAAAAGAAAGAGATAGTGTTTTGATAAGATTACACCTGTACTGTTTTCGGTTATAATTAGATCTAGAGGTGATCATATTGAGCCAATCAACCTTATGTCCCAAATTTGAAAAAGCAATGAACATTATCAGCAAACGTTGGACAGGTTTTATCATACATCAACTGCTTTCGGGTCCACAGCGTTTCTGCACCATTGAATCTTCTATTCCGATCAGTGGTCGACTGTTATCCGAAAGACTAAAGGAATTGGAGCAAGAAGGAATTGTCAATCGAAAAGTATATCCAGAAACACCGGTAAGAATCGAGTACTCTTTGACGGAAAAAGGGAAAGCATTAGAACCCTTCATACGGGAGCTGGAAAATTGGGCAAACGAATGGGTGGTCATTGAAGATCACTGTGAACAGGAGTAAGGCAAAGCTTCATTCATTGCTTTGCCGCCGCAACGAATCCCCTGCTTCCTGTGATATGAAGATGATCTGCTCCTGGAAAATGTAAGTCATTTTGATCTGTTTATCGATGAAAGAACGACTCCTATTCGTTGTATCGTGAACCATCAAAACTTTGTTGTATTCTTCATTTTAAAAAATCTTTGAAATTAGTTTGTTTTCGCTTTTATTCAAGGTCATCACCGAAAGATGATTGGCCTCACACGAATCATCCCGACACCACTATTTCCCTTTTCAATTTATTCTGGATGCCGATGTGATTCTCGATCTCCTGCTCCTTCCTTTCAACTTTTTTTCTACATATACAGAATGGCTGTTTCATCTCTTTTATTGCCGTTTTATTTCTTTTAGTGATAAAATGAGCATTGTATCGTGAAACCAACGTTTTGAGGTGTTTAAAAATGAAAAAGCAATTAGAAAAAGCAACGTTTGCCGGTGGATGTTTTTGGTGCATGGTAAAACCTTTTGATCAATGGGATGGCATTCATAAGGTAACTTCCGGTTATACAGGAGGACATGTGGAAAATCCAACCTATGAACAAGTCAAATCCGGCAAAACAGGTCATTATGAAGCAGTGGAAATTCTTTATGATCCAACTGTTTTTCCTTACAGCAAAATTTTAGAAATTTATTGGCAGCAAATTGATCCGACAGATGATGGCGGACAATTCCATGACCGAGGAGACAACTACCGAACGGCCATTTTTTATCATACAGAAGAGCAACGAAAATTGGCAGAGGAATCAAAAGAACGCCTCGAAAAAAGCGGTAAATTCAAAAAACCGATTGTAACCAAAATTTTGCCTGCTTCTACTTTCTACCCTGCAGAAGACTATCACCAAGATTTTTATAAAAAAAATCCAGAAGAATACAAGAAAGACAGAGAAAAATCTGGACGGGATCTTTTTATCAAGGAACATTGGGGTAAATAGACAGTTTGACTTTCTATTTGGTCGTTTTTCCTTCAAACGCTCTTTTTGTTAGTGAGCGTAAAATCATGAAATCAAAATAAACAAGCAGACGGAAAAATGTGTCTGCTTGTTTATTTTTTGGATAGGGAATTGGTTTTTTAGTATACCCAGTTCCTTTCTTAGCCTCATATGCATACAATGCCAATGAGCAATCGGTGTCGAAACGATATTTTTAGGGAGCGAAATGACCGTCATAACTCTTTTCCTTCTTCTATGCGACCTTGATTGATACAGCTTGGTCGTCATTCGAGCGACTGCCGGTTATGCTCTAGTCAGTTCGGATTCCCTTTATTTTTCAATTTATAAATTCATTGAAGTTGTCCATTTTTAAAGCTTCAGCGTGTCTATTATTCTTCAAAGCCAATGAGTCGTTATTCATTGGTTTTTCAAGGGAGATGAAACATTTTCAAATGAGAGAGCTTCCAAAAAACCGTTCGACTATCTGCCGCGGCAAGTTTGACCATATTGTTCTCTACGTTTTTCAACAGTCCGATTTTGTCTGCTTCCTCTCCCAAATCAAAAACCACTAACGTTTCTTTGTATTTTTTTAATTGTTCTTCAAACGATCTAGCCAACGGGATGTTCAAAGGAACGACAGGAAGTTCTTTGCTGCTTAGCGTATATGGGGTGGATGGAACAGAGTATGGTGTAAGCCACTTTAAATGGTGCATGGAAATAAAAACAGTTTTATAAACGGGAGAGTAAAATACGATGTAATCATTTAATACACTCGTAATATAACCATGGAGGGATTTGTTTCTGGCAGCGAATAATTCAAGAAAATGTCCTTTTGCGTTTAACAGTGTTTTTCGGTAAGAAAGTTCATGATCGTCATCTTTAAAGCCGACGGTCACAGGCGGCTGAACGCCTGTCAATTCGTTTTCGCTCCGTTCTTTAATGTTATGGACATGCAAAAAAGGAATATAAAAATCTTTGCGTCCATCAAACAGGACTAATATATCAGAGCCAATATCCATTAAAATTCCATAAAGCTTAGTCTTATCGGATATCTCCAATTCAATTTCCGTGCCGATATATTTTTTTAATTGTTCCATCTTATTCTCCTTCCTATCCTATAATAATACCAGGTGCACCAGTGTCGCATACTCATGCACCCAGCACGATGGCAATGATTGTGGATATCGGTTTTCCGTTCCCAATAATCGTTTTCTTTCTCTACCTCATCCTTTTGTTCCGCTATGATGGATCACTATTTTTAATTCTGGCTGTGGAGCGAGAGGTGCTATATCTTATTTGGGATTCTATCCGATCTTATGGAAGTTCTTCTTAACTATGCAGATCTAGAATGGGATCGTTTTTCAGATCGTCTTCCGGATCTTCTTCCGGATCGTCTTTCGAGGGATGGTTTTTTTTCTTTGTGGAGTGATCTTAGTGGATGATCTTCCTCGGCTTCAATTTGATCGTTTTCTTCTTTTTTATCCGTTTTTGGACCTATACTTATGCATTTAATATGAAACGGATTGATTCGTATAATTTCATGGTTGTTCGTAATGGTGAAATATCCTCCAGCATTTTCCACTAAAATGCCTTCCAAAGCATCGGGACCTCGGCGATTGATCAATACCCATTTATGCATCAATTGATCAAAAAGATCAGCAAAATATTCGGCTTTTAATATCTCGTGGCTAATAGAAGTCGAAGGTTTGGATGACACTGAAACCATTGTTTGATCAGAATCTTTCGTTTCGGTTAAATGATTAGATTTTATTCCCTTAGATAGTTTCAATGCACTTTTCACATGATCAAGATTAAAATACACGATCTCGTTGTTTTCCAATGCCAAGATAATATAATCGTTGCTTGTTTCCAGTAATGTTCCGACAACCAAATAAGGCCCGCCTTGATTGATTTGAATATACTCGTTTTTTAAGCGGCGGAATAGATCACTAAAGCTCTCCTCTTTAATAAAATCCAACTCCTCGTCCAGTTCCTTTACTGGTTGATTGGCTTTGGAATCTTCACTTACGCTTTTGACATGATGAATTTGATAATAAACGATCGTATTATGTTCAAGCTCTAAAACAATATAATCTGACTGAACGTCCAACAAACGTCCCGTTTTTGCTTCGGGATCGTTGCGATATATAGTAACCATCCGTCCTTTTAAGGATTCTAAAAAGGATTGAAATCGCTCCTTGTTGCACTGATGGTTCGAATTCGATTTCTTATTCATTCATATCCTCCTTGTTCATGATCCATATGGAATAACTACAGTGCATGTATACTCATCACAAGGAAGAGATGAACCTTGTAGTTGCCTATTTACAAAAATTTCCACCTTACTAATCCAATACTTGTAAATGATTTCGAATATAATTTCCTCTTTTTTCAATAAAACGCAAGATGAGTTCAGGTTCATTTTCAAATAGCGTCTGACGGTCCCTTATATAGGGATCTTTTTGTACATACGGTTTAATTTGTTTGTAGAGCTGTTCCACTTTCGGCTGCAAGTTTGCAACGGTATATTTTTCTTCCAATATTTCTTGCAAAATCAATTGATACTTTTTTCGAAACGAGGGAACGTCCAGAAGTCGAGCTGTAAGAGTATTATATCCTTGAATTCTCACATAATCTTCCGACATTTCCTTTCCATTGATGTCCCTTCCCCATGTAGCATCATAATCCCAAGGGATAATTTCAAATAAACCCGTTTCCCTGTTCAGATATAACGCGTAATTATGAACAAATCCATCGTAATTTTGAGTGCAGACGATTCCGGAAAGCCAGTATAGATATTGCTCGACATGAATGTATTTTTGAATCTCTTTTTCGAATTCTGCCCGCGGAGTAGTATTCAATTTAAGAATCATCTCTTGCAAGTAAAATATGTCTTGTTCATTCCCCCATTTCATTTCATATCCTAAATCCAACGAACGTTTCACTTCCTTGTCTAGATCACTCATTAATGAAAAATTGGCATCCCCATCCACCGCATAAAAAATGGCCCCTTCTGGCAAGCTCCTTTTCTTAAGAAAACATTCATCTACAGATTCCAATTTTAAATAGATCCCTTCATTTCGGCCATTTATGGACAAAAAAATATGCTGGGAACGCGGCGACAATACGCCTATTTCGTTGAAGAAATCAAATGATAATTTATTTCGGATGACGGCCGGATCTTTAAACTCTGCATTCAGATGAATTTCTTTCGCTCCCTTGTATATTTGGGGTTTATAAAAAGCGATATGATAAGATTTTTTTTTAAATTTTCTGATATGCGAACCACGATAAGCGATATCAATTTCAAGCTTCTTGTTGCCTATTTTTAATTTTGCCGGCAGTGGTTCATCGTTCCAAATATCTCTTCTCAGCTCTTGGTAATCTTTAGGATGGATATAAAGTTCATATTGAGTCAAGTTGTTTTTATCCATCTCTCTCCTCCTCGCTCCATATAAAGAAAATCTCGCATGATTACTATAATCATATGAAAAAAATAAGAGGGTGACACCTGAAGACACCTTCATATTTTTTTTACAAAAACTACATATTTGTCTCAGGCAATTCCTTGTTGTCCTCATACTATGAATCGTGAAAAGAAATTTACATTTTTTATATAATTTTTAAAGGAGGTTTTCACATGGGACAGATCACCCATGATGATATTAAAGAGGCCGTTGAAAAAGCAACTGATGCTGGGTTAGAGGATTTTATGTATCAAGATCCAAGCGTCGTTAAGGAAGTAAAAGGCGGTCCATCAACGTCCCGCAGGTCGAGCACCTCTTCTAGGCGTTCTTCCAGACGCTCTTCCAGGCGCTCTTCCAGACGCTCTTCTAGGCGCTCTTCCAGACAGACTTCTAGGCGCTCTTCCAGACAGACTTCTAGGCGCTCTTCCAGACAGACTTCTAGGCGCTCTTCGAGGCGTAGTACTTCTAGAAGTTTTTTCCGATATTCAAGTGAAACGGGCAGAAACCGCTTTGTAACCAAAAAAAGATTCTGGAAAAACGGAAATATGTGGGAACTAAGATTGGCTAAATAATTAGGCTAAAGGATGAATGGTTTTTCCTTTCATCCTTTGTTTCATTTCCATTGGAAAATTTCCACTTAGAAAATTCTCGTTGTTCCAACATTTTTTATTGTGTTTAAACCCCGTTTTCCCCTACGTTGAAACATGTATGATTCTTCTGTTATTTCATTAATCCCCATTCTTAGATGTTATTTATTTCATCATTTTCAAACTTTTCATCTTTTGGTGGGTATAAGTCTACAAATATACGCAATGTTTTCATGATAAAATAAAATCTCCTCGGGTTTTACCCAAGGAGACTTCAAACGCCACAATATTAAAATTTTGGATGTCTTTATTCGTTTATCATAGCGATAATTCCTTCATGATCATCTAATTTCAGTTGAATTCCAGCCGCATACGGATCAATTTGATACTCGCTCTTAATCCAACCTCTAATCGCCTCAATAAGTTGTGGTTCTGTCAATGGATGCAATACGCCTGCAATTTCTCCTTCTGCTCCAAATCCAGTGTCATCATCGTACAGTAATTCAGTAATGACATCTTCTGGGCGAACATTTGCTTTCGCCGCTACATAAACACAGACGGCATTTATGATTTCTTGTTCAGAAAGTTTTAACGTCTCCATGAGTCATACTCCCTTTGATGTCTGCGATTAAAGATCAATCTTATAGCGCTCACCACCAGCATGACAACGGCAAATAGAAGAAATAAATTGATGACAAATCCCAGCATGGAGCTGATTGGTCCGAGACCATGAAACAAACTTCCTGCTAAAAATCCGCCTAGACCACCCAATAAAAGCCCTTTGGCAAAACTACCTTTGCTGCTTTTTTGTGGAACCGTATGAGTGTATGGGGTAGTGTTCGATTTTGACGAATTGAAGATGCTAGAATTTTGATTTTTGTTCGGAACAACTTGCTGGCTGTGACTCGGCTGATAAAATCCTTTTCCAGATCTGTATCCTTTTGCCGATGCGCTGTCTACCATACCTAGTCCAACAAGGGAAAAAACAAGAGCCAATGAAGAAAGCCATTTAACCCATTTTTTGAACATCGATGAATTCGACTCCTTTTCTATAATTTTTCATTTTAGTTTAAAGAACTGTCATGTTCAGGTTCTTATGAACTTATTATATGATCTTATTCAAAAATATTCAAGTAGAATTTCTTTCATTTTGAAAAGAAAATGTAACGACATGAAGTTCATTTAGTAACAAAGTCATTTGACTTTCTTAATATCAAAGCGTAAGATAAGTTCAAAAGAACTTGTAAATAGGAGGAAACTTCGTGAATACCTTTCAATTAACAAGAAAGGAAATGGCGTTCCTTCTCCTTTCATTAAAAGGTTGGAGCAAAAAACCACCGCTTTCGGTACTGCAAGAAGCATGGATTCACTCTGAAGAACATGGTTCTCTCTCCGAACTCGATCCAAATGCTGCGAACGTTGGAACGCTTCCGCCCATTTTTGAAAAAATCATAAAAACGAATAAACTCGATAGAGGTTTTTCTTTAAACGAAATAGCAGCACTTGGCAATCAAATCGAGTACACTAATTTTTCTGTCACGGCGTTACAAAACTGGATTAAACGGGATATTAAAGAAATGATCGGCTCTCCCCAAAAAGGAAAAAAATATTCACTTGAGCAAACCGCGCTTTTATTCATTGTAGAGGATTTAAAAACAGCCCTTGACTTTGAATCCATTCGTCAACTATTAAAGCTGATTATCAACGATCCTGATGACCAAAAAGATGATCTCATCAATCCTATTCATCTGTATGCATGTTACTCTACCCTGTTTGAAGAAATCAATGATCATTCTTTGAGCGAAAACCGCTTACCGAATGAAGGAACGATCGAAACGATCGAAAGAATCATTAAATATAAGGCAGAGGAAATGGTTCAGGAGCATTTCCAGCTGGATGAAGAAAAGCGAAAAGCGATTAAAAACATTATCATCATTGCCGTTTTATCCGTTCATACGGCTTATTTTCATATGCTTGCTAAACGTTCTTTGTCCGCTGCTTTATTTTTGCAGAATTTACCTTTTTCTTAAGAGTAAAATAAAAAAGCTGGCTTAACCGATGAAAAAGCCAGCTCGACTCAAAACTGAAATGAGTGATTATTTCTTCCTGCAATTTGGGATCAAGGACATCTCCTTGATCCCCTTTCATTAATCTAAATGACTTGGTGAAAAAGCATACGGCAACAGTTCCTTAACGGTTGTCTCTTTTCTTTCTCCTTTTAAATTCGTTAAAATAACCGGCATATCCGGAGGGCAAAATTCTGCAATCACTTGGCGGCAAGCTCCACAAGGCGAAATAGGACCATCTGTATCCCCGACCACCGCCAACATCGCAAAATCAGTTTGTCCTTCCGAAATCGCTTTAAAGATGGCCGTTCTCTCTGCACAGTTACATAGACCATAGGATGCATTCTCAATATTGCATCCTGAATAAATGTCTCCGCTTTTAGTCGCTATGGCAGCGCCCACCTTAAAATGAGAGTAAGGGGCATATGCTTTTTCTCTCCCCGCGACAGCTGCTTGAATCAACGTTTCGCTAATCAAGTCCCTTCCCCCTTAGAGAAATTTTGTAAAACGGGAGCGGGCTGAAAATGTGCGGATTTGTTGTCCTCTTTACATTTCTAACTTTTTAAGCTTGACCTGTCACAATTTTTACGCCCGCACTGGCTCCGATACGATTTGCCCCTGCTTTTTCCATCGCCAGCAAGTCTTCTGCCGTTCGAATTCCTCCAGAAGCTTTCACCCCAAAATCCGGTCCAACCGTTTTACGCATTAATGCAACGTCTTCCACTGTTGCTCCTCCTGTTGAAAAACCGGTAGATGTCTTGACAAAATCTGCTCCGGCTTTGACTGCTAATTGACAAGCGAGCACTTTTTCCTCTTCTGTCAGTAAGCAGGCTTCAATAATCACTTTCACCAGCGCTTTTCCCTTTGCCGCTTCCACGACAGCTCGAATATCTTTTTCCACCAATTCCAGATCACGACTTTTAAGAGCCCCGATATTGATCACCATATCCACTTCTTCGGCTCCATTTTGAATGGCGTTGGTCGTTTCAAAAGCTTTAACTTCAGGCGTGGTTGCGCCGAGTGGAAAACCGATGACGGTACATACTTTCACATCGGTATCTTTTAAAATTTCATAAGCGGTTTTCACCCAAAACGGGTTTACGCATACCGAAGCAAAACCGTATTTTTTGGCTTCTTCCGCCAACCGGACGATATCATCCTTCGTAGCATCGGCTTTTAATAATGTATGATCAATCATGTTTGCTTTTTCCAACAACATCGAAGTACATCTCCTTAACCGTATATTTTTCTATCGGCAGCGGCTGCTATTTCCTTTTAAAGTGTAACAGGATCTTGTCTTATTTTCAAAGCCGAAAGATGTGAAATTGCCATGAATGTTGAATTTCACCCTCACTGATCACCGCTGGCATCCATGGTATCACTCTACTTCCATTTTGTTAAACCACAACATGAAGACGGATCCTTTTTATTCAACCACCATTCCCCATTACAAAAATAAACCGATAATCGTCCCGGATAAAATGGACGCCAAAGTTGAACCATACAATAATTTCAAGCCAAAATTCGCCACTGCGTCTCCTTGTTTGTCATTTAACGCTTTCACGGCGCCAGTGACAATTCCGATCGAACTAAAATTCGCGAAACTGATCAGGAACACGGAGACAATTCCAACTGTTTTTTCGGATAGCGAGTGGGATATTTTTGTAAAATTAGCCATCGCCACAAATTCATTTGTCACTAATTTTGTAGCCATAATGCTGCCGGCTTTGACTGCTTCTCCCCAAGGAACACCCATTAAAAAGGCGATAGGAGAAAAGACATAGCCGAGTATTGTTTGGAATGATATATGGAAGATCAGCGTAAAGAGATAATCAATTAAGTTGATCAATGCAATAAATCCAATTAACATCGCTGCTACAATAATAGCTACTTTCAGCCCATCCATAATACTTTCGCTGATCATTTGAAAAAAGCTCAATTTTTTTGTTTCTTCAACGACAAGCAAGTCCTCTTCCTCTGAAACTTCATACGGATTAATGATATTTCCAACAATCAAAGCGGAAAATATATTGAGTATAATCGCAATCACGACATATTTCGGCTCCAGCATAGTCATATAAGCACCGACAATCGATATGCTGACAGCGCTCATAGCCGACGTACATAGTGTGTACAAACGCTTCCGGGAAATATGTCCAATTTGCTTTTTCGTCGTCAAAAACACTTCTGATTGTCCTAAGACAGCGGAAGAAACCGCAATGTAATTTTCTAGTTTCCCCATCCCGTTTAGTTTGCTCAAAACAAGGCCAACATATTTAATAATCACAGGCAAAATTTTGAAATAGTTCAAAATACCGATCAAAACCGAAATAAAGATAATAGGCATTAACACATCAAGAAAAAAATTGGATATCCCTTTGTTTTCCAACCCTCCAAAAACAAAGTCGACCCCTTTACTGCCCATCTCAAGCAATTTACTGAACATTTTCGATACAAATCCAATGATCGAAATGCCCGCTTTTGTATTAAACATAATAAAAGCAAGTACTAATTGGGCAATCAGCATAGTAAAAATTGCCTTATAGCGCACATGTTTTCGATCATAGCTGACCAACATGGCAAGCCCGTACACTAACAGCAAACCAGTTAGAAAAAAAACAACTCTCACAGCAGCTCTCCTCCAATAACATGTTAATGGCAGCGGTTTCAATCTGAACTAAATAAAATGATTAGAACCGCTGCCCAAATGAATAGATGATCCATCCATTCTTGAAAATACTATACCAAGATATCAATCTATTGTAAACAACGAAATAAAACTGCTAAAACTCGCGTCGAAAAGCAGATTGGATCAAGCGAAATGCCAAAATTCATTCCTTTATAACGGGCCGTCTTTTGTTTTTGCAAGTGAAGCGACAGAAAACCTGTTTCTCTTTTTTGGATTAAGCGGAACCATTTTGTTCATACTTTTATCATAGTAAAAATTCTTTTACGACCCTTTTTCCTTTCATATGGAAATAAATAAAAATTCTATTGCATGAAAATTAGATCCATTCTTTTCAGCGAATATTCATTTATATTTTACTCAGCTTTCGCAGTCCAAAATCTTGTTTAAATGCTTGATGTAAATGGTTTTGG
>ERZ1673756.52-NODE-52-length-16043-cov-16.572742_pt1 | contig 16043 bp, 19 predicted proteins | sample MGYA00580182_ERZ1673756 | MGnify/ENA primary metagenome ERZ1673756 (study PRJEB41219, sample SAMN04549593) | soil metagenome | isolation source: soil | place: USA: Texas, Big Bend National Park | collected 2009-03-17 ... | reverse complement strand
GGGGGCTTTTTTTTATCAAACCTCAAATTTCCTCATTACAGGAATGCTCCTTTTTAGAATTTTCCCAACAATAAAATGGTACCTTTTTCCTGTGGTCTTTTCAAGATTAAAATAATATAATATATGAAAATTACAAATTTTTTTACGAAAATTGTCGCTTGTCAAAGCGCGGATTGAAATATATATTATATAATTTGAAAACCTATCTGGAAGATAGGTTTTCAAAACATCGCAACACTTAGCTGACTGTCGTTATCAACATTAAGCCCGAATTCCGTACTGTATGCCCCTTCTTTTAATGCTAAAATTTTTCCATCCAGATAGCTAACCAATCCGTCCTGTTTTTCTAATTGTTCTCGTTCATAGGAATAGAGATTGATCGTATACTGTTGGGCTTTTCTTAATAATCTCGTTAAATCATCGATCGACCCGTTGCCGTTTAATTCCGCAATAATCTCATTCCCCTCTTCATAAGGCACTATAACGGACGTGGTCATATCTTCGATCACCTGAAAATGTTCAGCTGCTGTATGATAACTATTCGTCAAAAACAGAGGGAGTATTTTCTTCTTATTATGACGATAAGCCAAATGATAGTCGGACTGATTTTTCGTTTCCGTTAATAATGCTGTCATATTCTTTTTTAACGGCGGGATAAAATAATTTAAATCCGCTGAAAATTCCGTATAAAATTCTTTAAAATATCTTTCCATGGCTTGTGTGGATAACAGATCACCGCCATGATTAGACGGATCCTTTCGAATATCAATCAATATTTTTTTGGACACTTGTTTTCCAACTTTAATTTCTTTTAACTGGTTCAGATTTTCTTCCTCATGATCAATAACATAAACAGTTTGTTTATCCTTTTCCCCGTGGCGATTGCATCGGCCGGCGGCTTGTGCAATGGAATCCAATCCTGCAAGGGAGCGAATGACACAATCAAAACTTACATCGACCCCCGCTTCAATCAATTGAGTGCTGACGCAAATGATTGGCTCCCCCTCACGAAGATGTTTTCTTACCTTCTCTAAAATATTGCTTCTATGGGCGGCGCACATCGAAGTGCTTAAATGGTAAATGGGAATGCCGTTTTCTTTTTCTTTCAACAGTTCATACAATTTTTTAACGACCGATTTCGTATTTAAAATCACTAAAACACTCTGAACTTCTTTCATTTTTTCTTCAATAAATCGAGCGAGTTTTTCGTTGCTAAATGCCCCTTCCGTTGCTTGGTCGACAATTTCCACCCGTTTAAATGCGGCCATCACTTCATTCAAATTCTCAATCATTTCTGCATCTTTATCGATGTCTAATTTATACTCTACAAAATCCAATGCAGGCTGAGTGGCGGTACATAGAACAATACAGCTATGACAATAGGTTTTTAAAAAGTTGAGCGCCAAATTAAATAAAGAAACGCATTGAATGGGAACTTTTTGTACTTCGTCAAAAATAATCACCGAGTCACTTAAGTTATGAAGTCTTCTAATGTTTCTGCTCCCTTTCGCATAAAATACATTTAAAAACTGGACCATAGTAGTAAAGATAATCGGCGAATCCCAATTATCTTTTGCCAATTTTAATTTTTGCTTTACATTCATCAGACCATCTTGATTCTCATCATCTTCATTCACGTCTTCAATGACGTTTGAATGATGTTCTAATATATGGGCGTCATCTTTTAATATTTTTCGGACTTCTTCGGCATTTTGTTCAATAATGGTCGTATACGGCACAACATAAATGATTCTTTTTTTGTTATACAATTGGGCGTGTTTCAGTGCATATCTCAAACTGGCTAATGTTTTTCCGCCTCCGGTTGGTATGGATAATGTATATATTCCCGATGGTTTACTAGCGAATTCTTCGCACTGTTCTGACATTTCTGCTCTCAGTAAATTTATGCGAGAATGAGCATTTGGCTGTTCTTTAAAAGAACGAATTTTGGACATCAGTCTTTCATAATAAGTTTCAAATAGCTTTTCGTGATTATAAACGAACTCATCGGTTTTATTTTCTTCAAATAATCTTGTGTTCGTTCGGTCAGCATCAATCAAAGCGCTGAAAATAAATTTCGTTAAAAACATCAGTTTTTCTGCATAATTTGTTGAATTCTCTTTCGTCAAAAACTCCTTTAGTTCTTCGGCCGCCTTATCTACATAATCATGAAAATCTTTTTCGGTCATCACTTTTTCAAAAAAGGATTGCTTTGTCAACTCAAATTCCGCTAATTCTTTATCGCGAACTCTCATTAAATACTTGGATTCCAGATCCGGACCTAAAAAGTCTTGCAAGTACGAATGATGAGAAATAATGGCATTCCCTACAATTTCGGCTATGATTCCTTTAAAACGATCGAGATTCCCTTTCTCGTGGAAAAGTTCATATAAAAGTTTTCCACCTGCAGTGGAATGGTCCACGCTTCCTCTTTTCGGCGGTGAATCAGGATTCTCTACAGCTTCTAATATATATTCTCTAAACTCATTGGTATATTTTCCTAAATCATGGAGTATTCCGGCAAGGCCGGTAATATGTTTAACACCCAAATTTTCTCCATAAGATTCTGCTAATTTTTTCACTTCTAATAAGTGTTCTTCCACCGTTTGTATATGTTTATCGCTTTCACGGATATGCGCTATGAAGTTCATGTAATCCCCTCTTTTCATTTATATGATTGATGCACCAGCATTTCTGTTTATGTAATTTCTTCATTTCTTAAATACTGCGACTATATCATATTTAACGCTGTCCTAAATTTGTTTCTTGACCTTTATTCGTACCTTTGCCGCTATGCCATATCTACCATCATTTTCACCTCCTTTTTTTAAAAGATCCACCCATTTATTTAATGGCATATTGGTTACGACTCGACTAACATTAGACACACACTTCAACCACACACAAACAAGATAATTCGCACTCATATAGAGTGCGACCATCATCCTTTGTCTTTCTGACGTTCAGATTGTAATTTCAATCCACGCACTCATATAGAGTGCGACCGATTTCTTTTGTTAAAATATCATATGTTTCTCCATTTCAATCCACGCACTCATGTAGAGTGCGACCCATATTCTTTCGCCAATTTAGCACGGTTAGAAAAAATTTCAATCCACGCACTCATATAGAGTGCGACGCGACTGACCGAGTATTTTAACAAACAATTTGCAATTTCAATCCACGCACTCATATAGAGTGCGACGGCATCGACTTCGATATTAAATATAAGGATGTATTTCAATCCACGCACTCATATAGAGTGCGACGGTATCATCAGGATTGACGACAACACCGACCTCGATTTCAATCCACGCACTCATATAGAGTGCGACTTTTTTACGTTCAAAATGTAAGCGCTTCCATGATCATTTCAATCCACGCACTCATATAGAGTGCGACGTCGTTCCAGTCGTCGATCTCGATAACGTTCGAGATTTCAATCCACGCACTCATATAGAGTGCGACTGCAACCGAGCCTTCGCGTTTGTCAACGTCATCACATTTCAATCCACGCACTCATATAGAGTGCGACTAATGAGGAGTTACCGTTAGACTCATTTGAAAAATTTCAATCCACGCACTCATATAGAGTGCGACTTCGCTGGCGAATCGAAAAGGGGGAAACGGTGATATTTCAATCCACGCACTCATATAGAGTGCGACCTGTTCCGCCTTTATCGGCCGATGTTGTAGTCCCATTTCAATCCACGCACTCATATAGAGTGCGACGATTTATACGGCACATGATCGACTAAAAGCATTGATTTCAATCCACGCACTCATATAGAGTGCGACGTCGTAACAGACCCGCCATACGGCTTATCAAAAATTTCAATCCACGCACTCATATAGAGTGCGACTGATACTGGCGGGGGATAACGATAAGGCAGGCTGATTTCAATCCACGCACTCATATAGAGTGCGACAAAAACTGACCTTCACAATGCGGCGTTAAAGCTATTTCAATCCACGCACTCATATAGAGTGCGACTAGACTCCATATGCACAAGCGTTTTAATCAACGATTTCAATCCACGCACTCATATAGAGTGCGACACTGGGATAAATTGGACCAGGCGGCAAAGAAAACGATTTCAATCCACGCACTCATATAGAGTGCGACGATACTGGCGGGCTTTGCGGCCGGTTTCGTCGCGTTATTTCAATCCACGCACTCATATAGAGTGCGACAGCGGTTTTTGACCAAAAAAACCGAAAATTCCCGGCTTTTTGACAAAAAACCCCGCTATTTTCTTTTAACAAAACAAAGAAATTTTGTAAATTAATACCATAATTTTCAAATAAAAGGAACGGATTCAAGTGCGAATGTATCGCTGATTTTATGTGCGCTTTACATTCGCACCAAAAAATGATGGTTCTTCTTTAAACATTAATTTATTAAAACCAATGTGTTCTGCTTTTGCTTGTTGCCGCATACTAACTGGCAGAACCTAAAGCATCTTTTCTTCATCAATCAAAGGAAAATCTTTACTCATCATCTCCAAAGAAATCATCAAAACCAAATCCATCATGATCATGATCGTAGTCGTGATCATGGTCTTCATGGATCAAATCTTCCATCACTTCGTCTAAGAGCATGCCTCCTAGTGCTCCTGCTACAAATCCTCCAATCATTCCTGCTGCAGAGTTTCCATGTTGACGGAAGGGATGTTCGTCATAATCATATGGTTCATATGAATAGGTATGATAGGAATGCGGTTGGTGATAAAAACCCGGCTGCTGAATGGCTTCCACAATATATCTTTCCAACACGTTTACTAATGCCGACATATCATTCAAAACTTCTTGTGTCAAAAAGAATTCTCTTTTGACTTCAACTTCATGATAACCTTGCCGAACCTCTACTTCCATCCAAACGCGAATTCCTTGTTCTTCCAATGCAAGACGCATTTCTATTTCATGTATATCTTGAGCAAAATGACTCATTGGGAAAAACGAAAATTCTTGACCAAAGCGATCCAATTTTCCTGATGTTGATGTTTGACGAAATCCCAGCCGTTCCAACGCTGCAAAAACATTCATGATTGGCGGAATAGGTCGAATTTCTACATAATCCACATCTTTTTTATCCGCTCCACCTTCAATGTCTAAGTATGTATCAAAGTAAAAGGAAACGGTGGGGCAGGAGACAGGCAATGTAAAGGGGAGCTGATAGTTAAATGGAATGTATTTTTCTTCATGGGCATGAATAATAAACGGCCCGCTGGCAGGGACAGTGGCAATATGATGTTTGGCCATACCATGTTCATTTCGAATTTCCATAAACAACCCAACATCAATGGAACGGATTTTTTGATCTACTTCTCCTCCAAATATGACGACGTCACCCTGCACATTTTCGCCAACTTGATAGGAATTCGTATATAAACGCAAGTCAACGGTAGCTGAACCTTTTCCAAAACTCGCAAGTATCTTTTTAAACATGGTCATGCTCTCCTCTATATTGTATTTCAGTATTGTATTATAACATTTTTATTTTTTACTCTCATTTGTTCAATCTTCAAAGTAGGGACATTTTTCATCCCCTTTTGTTTTGGTTTAATATCCCTCCCTGTTAATGATTATTTCACAATTACTAAATCAATTTTTTACCGATGCCAAAAAAGCCTATCTAAAAGAAAAGGAAATCTCCTTGCTTTTAGATAGACTATTCATCTTGAATTTAAAAGAAAACGGTAATCTCATCATTAAGGATATGATACTTTCCCATATCGTTTATGTTGCAAAAAACGCATGACATTTTTTCGTGCCATGCGTTTTTTGATAAAGCATGATGTATTATTTCCGCCAAAAATTCGTATATTCTGCTTTATCCTGAATATTAAATTCAATTATCTTCTCTAGCAATTCGTAATTTACCGGCTCATTCCACGGAATTCGAAACAAGCCTTTGGTAGCGCTGTAGCCAGCTTGGGCGATTTCATCGGCAAAATGCACCATTGTCTTTTCTTCGGGTAAAACGCTCAAATGATTCTTTGCCGTGGCAAACATAATGATGTATGTGCCGTGATCGGTAAACGTGGGTTTGTTCCACTTGATTTGCGGTTCCAAATTCGGGAATTTATTAGCAACCCACGCCAAAATTTCCTCTGTTCGGTCGCGGTGGTCGGGGTTATCGATACCTGCTAAATATTTTGCAAAAACTTCCATGTCTTCCTCCTTCGATATTATGCTATTGTCGCCAAAAATTCGAATTCTCAGCCTTATCCTTGATATTAAATTCAATTATCTTCTCAAGCAATTCGTAATTAACTGGTTCAGTTCATTGAATTCTGAATTAAGCATGAAGAAGCGCTGTAGCCAGCTTGGGCGATTTCATTGGCAAAATGCACCATTTTCTTTTCTTCGGGTAAAATGCTCAAATGATTCTTTGCTGTGGCCAACATAATGATGTATGTGCCGTGATCAGTAAACGTGGTTTGATCCACTTGATTTGCGGCTCCTGGTTTGGAAATTTCTCAATTTTATGAGACACTCTTAACTATGATTTTATCAGTCTACTACACTTGTATCAATAGAGTACACTCTTGTTGATAAAAATGAACTAATTAACTGAATAATTGCAGAAATGAGATGATACTGTATGAAAATTGCGAGAGGTAGAGAATTGCTACACCGGAACAGCGACAGGCCTTTATGCAAATTCCTGAAGATGAGTTGGTGCTAGGAACCTACTACACTTTTTCCAAACCAGATTTAGAAATTATAAATAAGCAAAGGAGAGAAGAAAACCGTTTAGGGTTCGCCGTTCAATTAGCCGTTCTTCGGTATCCCGGTTGACCATACACTCATATCAAAAGCATCCAGATTCAGTCATATATTATATATCGAAACAAATCGGTGCCACTCCATCTTAGTCTTTATCCTCAACAAAACTAGAAGCTATTTTACGTGTATAAATAAATACAAAGGTCATGAAAAAAATTATGAGGATGTTTTGCGACTCGCTCACTCTATAAGAGGAGGAACAGTCTAAACATCCCTTATTATGGGGAAACTAGGCTCTTATTCAAGGCAAAACAGTTTAGCTACAGCCTTACGTGAGATGGGAAGAATCGAAAAAACAATCTTTATTCTTAATTACATTTCGGATGAATCTTTAAGAAGAAAAATACAAAAAGGATTAAATAAAGGAGAAGCCATGATTGGACTTGCAAGAGCTATAAACAAGGAGAGCTTAGGGAACGAACCATACAGCATCAATTGCAAAGAGCCAGTGCTTTAAACATAATTATCAATGCCATCAGTATCTGGAATACCCTACTTCTAACAAAAGCAGTTGAGTATCAAAAACGGACAGGTAGTTTTAATGAAGGCTTATTGCACCATATGTCACCTTTAGGCTGGGAACTTATTAATTTACTAGGAGAATATCATTTTAATTCGGAGAAAGTGGTCTCATTAGATTCTTTAAGACCACTACAACTTTCTTAACGTTGTTAAAAACGGGGGAACCATCTTGTAAATCGGCTTAGCGTTCTAAATCCGCATTTTCATGACAGTACCCCTTTATGGATGAGAAAGGAAAGAGCCTAATTCATCAAATTATATCAACAATCTTCCACTGTTACACCGCTTGTATTTTAAAATAAATATCCCATAACAAGCACGGCTGCGATATAAACAATTCCTACCCAGAACATCATGACAACCGTATACCCCATAACATCCTTCAATTTCAACTTTGATATAGCAAGCGCCGGCAAAAGCCAAAACGGCTGAACTAAATCGTTCCAAGCACTGCCAAGCATTACACTCATAGAGGTTTGACTAAGAGAGGAATGTAGTTCTTTTGCTGCGTCAATCATAAACGGTCCTTGAACAACCCAGTGTCCTCCTGCAGAAGGAGCGAAATAGTTAATAAAAAATGAACTGATAAGTCCCCAAAATGGAAGTGATTCTGCTGAAGAGAAATGGACAAATCCCTTCGCAATGGTATTCACCAATCCCGATCCGGTCATGATGGCCATAATCCCTGCATAAAAAGGGTATTGCAAGATGATAGCGGAAATCGTTTTGATTCCTTCATTTAAACTAGCTATATATTTGGCTGGCGAGCCTAATAAAAGAATTCCTAGAAATAGAATAATGAAATTAACTATATTTAGATTCAAAGAATGCCCATCATAAAAATAAATGCATACATAGATAATTCCTATAATACCAATAATGAAAGATAATAAACGACTATTGTTTAATTTATTTGCCAATGTATTTTCTTCTAATAATTCTGAAGCCGCTGCTGTTTCTTCTGAAAATGCAGATGGATTAATTTCGATAATATTTTCTTTTCTTTTTGGATGCAGCATTGCATTTAACATTGGAAGAGTAATAATAAGAACAATGGATGTCATGATCACCGGCGGTGAAAAAATGGTTTCTGAAAGAGGAATAACCCCCATTGTTTTTTCCATTGGATGACCCGGAGTTGAAATAAGCACGGGAATACTGGCTGATAAACCTAATCCATAAAGGGTAAAACCGCTATAGGCAGATGCAATGATTAACGGATAGTGAACACCTTTTACTTTTATTGCCAGTTTTTTCGCCATTACACTTCCGATGACGAGCCCAAATCCCCAATTTAAGTAGCAACCAATCCCTCCAACAAGGGTTGCTGCGATAATGGCTGCTTTCGGAGTACGAACCTTGCTTGCAATTTTATTTAGCAATTTATCAATGAAAGGAGAAGTTGCCAGCACATACCCCGCAGCGAGAATAACGGCCATTTGTGCTGTAAACGCCAATAAATCCCAAAAACCATTTCCCCAATTCAACGTCATTTCTTTAAATCCTTGCCCTTCAACAACTATTGATAGAATCATTGTTAAAAGGGTTAGTCCAATCGCAAAAACGAAAGGATCGGGAAGATACTTTCTCATTAAATTTGTAAAAAAATTTGTCAATTTTTCCATGCTATACCCCCAAAATTCATGTTGCTGTTTTGATCAATTTATGATTCAAACAAATCTACCCCTTTTTTAAAAACGCTTACATTTCTGTTTATCGAATTTCCAAAAGTTACAGCACAATATCGTATTTCCTCAGAGTTGTTTCGATCAATGATCATCCATGAATCTTTTGGATCCACTTTGTTTTTTAAAATGGATTATTGATCCAACACTCATCATGAATCTCAGGTTTCGAAATAAAATCATATCCATATAAAACTACTCCTTTCTTTTATTTTTACACCATCAAGATATGATTTTTTTTGAACAAATATTCATATTCTAACGTGTACAAGGAATGCAATAAAAGCATCGATTATGATCCATCTCTTCTAATTGACAAGCTTATTCTTAAGGTGAAATTACCCATTCATTTTTTTAGAAGACCTATCCTTTCCATGAATAGAATCGTTCTGTATGTTTGAGGAGAAAAAAATGTGTAAAGGAAAATTTTTTGGTGGCAAACATGTAGATTTAGAGGTAGTTCGCAGAGTTTCCTTTTATTACCGATTTGGTTCAAGCCTTTCTTCAACGATTAATGATTGAAAATAATGGAACAAATGGGGATCAGTCAGTAATTGTAGTTCTCAGCAGCTATAAGTATATGAACGGATGGATCGTAGAGAAGATTAAATACAAAATGACTGAAGACAAAGACAGTCTTCAGTCATTTTGTGATCATTGATCATATATAGCTTAATCTAGCGTCTATCACAAGATAATGATAAAAATTATGATTGGCGCGTTTTATCTGTAATAGACAAAGATAAAAAGATGTTATCTCTTCAACAGTAAAGTATGGCCATACTCCTTAACGTCACACCATAATCTTGCAAATATCGTTCGAAAATTCAACCGGATCATTGATTGGCAAGCCTTCGATGAGAAGAGCTTGATTGTACAATAAGTTGGTATAGAGTTTTAATTTTTCTTTGTCGTTTGCGTAAGCGTCTTTTAAAGATTGGAAGACGTCGTGATGGACGTTGATTTCCAAGATTTTTTCCGCTTTGATGTTTTGGTTGTTCGGCATGGAGTTAAAGACTTTCTCCATTTCGATCGATACTTCCCCTTCTGTTGCAAAACATACAGGATGGGATTTTAATCTTGTGGATGCTCTGACGTCTTTGACTTTGTCCGATAGAACTTCTTTCATATAATCAAAGAGTTCTTTGTTTTCCTTTTCTTCTGCTTCAGTTTGTGCTTTGTCTTCTTCAATTCCCAAGTCGCCGCTGGATACCGATTTAAATTCTTTGTCTTTGTATTTCATTAACATTTTGATCGCAAATTCATCGATATCTTCGGTGAAATAGAGAATTTCATACCCTTTTTCTGCTACTAATTCCGTCTGTGGAAGCTTTTCAATTCGTTCAATGGTTTCTCCGGTCGCATAGTAAATATATTTTTGATCCTCCGGCATTCTTGAAACATATTCATTTAAAGTAACCAGCTTTTTCTCTTTTGATGAGTAGAACATCAATAAATCCTGCAATAATTCTTTATCTCTTCCAAAATCTTGATAAACTCCGAACTTTAATTGTCTGCCAAACGATTGATAAAATGCTTCATACTTATCTCGTTCATTTTTTATTAAGCTTTCCAATTCTCTCTTAATTTTATTCTTAATGTTTTTGGCGATAAACTTTAATTGTTTATCCTGCTGCAGCATTTCCCTGGATATATTGAGAGATAAATCTTCTGAGTCGACCATCCCTTTGACAAAGCTAAAATAATCTGGAAGCAAATCAGGACATTTTTCCATGATTAAGACGCCGCTGGAATACAGTTCTAATCCTTTTTCGAATTCTTTTGTATAGTAGTCAAAAGGTATTTTCTCAGGAATAAATAAAATCGCTTGATATCTTACTGTACCGTCGACGCTTATATGAATATGTTTAATCGGCTTGTCAAAACCGTAGTGTTTTTCTTGGTAAAAATTCTCGTAATCTTCATCCGTTAATTCACTTTTATTTTTTCTCCAAATCGGAACCATGCTGTTAATAATCTTTTCTTCTTTATACTCTTCAAATTCGTTTTCGCTGCCCTCTTTTCGTTTTCTTTCCGTCACATCCATTTTGATAGGATAGCGAATGAAATCAGAGTATTTTTTGATGATTTCTTTTAAGCGGTACTCTTCAAGGAACTCATCGTAATTTTCATCTTCTGTATTTTCTTTCAACTTTAAAATAATCTCGGTTCCAACTGAATCTTTCTCGCATGGTTCAATGGTGTATCCATCCGCTCCTTGAGATTCCCATTTATATGCTTCATCGCTGCCTAAAGCTTTACTGATGACTGTCACTACATCTGCGACCATAAAAGCGGAATAAAATCCTACCCCAAATTGACCGATGATTTCATGGCCGTCTTTCAATTCATTTTCGTTTTTAAAAGCAAGAGAGCCGCTTTTCGCTATCGTTCCAAGGTTATTTTCAAGCTCTTCTTTTGTCATTCCAATACCGGTATCCAAGATCGTCAATGTTCTGTTTTCTTTATTGGGGATGATTTTAATATAGTAATTGTCTTTGTCAAAAGTGAGCGAATCATCTGTCAGCGCTTTGTAATAGATTTTGTCAATGGCATCACTGGCATTGGAAATGAGCTCTCTTAAAAAGATTTCTTTTTGTGAATAAATCGAGTGGATCATCATTTCCAACAGTCTTTTCGATTCTGCCTTAAACTGCTTTTTCGCCATAAAGACTCTCCTTTCCACGAACAAAATTCCTATATGTAAAGAATGTCCTTATCGCTTTATGATCAAAATTAGCACTCTCGCATATTGAGTGCTAATCAATTGTTTAGATAGCACAGAAAATGGCATTTGTCAAATAGGATATAAGCCATATTGACTTGTTCTATCTTCTAATGATAGGCAAATGAGGATTCGAGCGATCATTTATTTTCCTATTAACGAAACAAAGAAATAATAACCGAACAAAAAAGTGACAAGTAACATTAACAGTGCTAAAAACAAAATAAGAGAACGAGAAGGCCGAAAAGTTTGTTCATTAATTTGTTTCGCTTTTTGAAAATAGCTGATAGTCGAAAACAGGATCGTACATACGCCTGTTAAGACCGATAATAGGCCGATGATTTGCACAGTCATATTGGATAAGGATTGAGTAGCCGATTTGATATGCAAGTTTAGAATAAGAAAACCGATTCCCATAATTGCAATCGCTGTTCGAATCCATGCCAAAAATGTTCGTTCGTTAGCTAAATGCTGCTGAATATATTTTGAATCTTCTGTAACGGTACGTTTTTTCTCATCCATGAATCCATAGCCTTTCCATGTAAAGTCTACATCTATATATACTAAGAAATTTCCGTTTTTCAATAATTGTTCTTGACAAATTTGGATTGCTTCACGAGTATTTCAATCAAGAATTCCTGTATCGCCAGACGGATTGCTTGTTTGGACGATGTTTTCACTCTTAGCTTAGTTCATGGAATGGGATTTTTCAATAAAATCGATTAGTTCTTCAGTAGTCAGAACCGTTGCAAATTCTCCATGCAAAGTGGCTAGAGAAATGGCATGAATTTGATCAGCATCATAATATGCACTATCAGGTCCTCTTAATCCAATTGCAGCTGCAGCGCCTGATACTAGATATGTATTAAATCCTAGGTTTCCACTCATTCTTGTAGTAGTGGAGTGGAGCGCATTGAGAAGTCGTTAAACCAGTAATGACGACATTATGGATTTCATGTTCCTTATAGGCGGGAATAAGTTGTTTTGGTTGCCGGACAACCTATAAGGATAAGACTGTGGAAGGGACTTATCAGTATGGCTTTGGAATCCGAATTTTAAACAATAAAAAAGGGCGGATGTTTTCCGTCCAAGTTTGATTGAGAAACGTGAATGAAAATGTACGATCAATAAAAATCGGCCCTTTAAGTCATTGTATCTTTTTGGACATGATCATTAGATTTTATTTAGAGACTTCCATTTAATATTTTGTGAAATGTTTTAATTTTTTATCTTTTGTATACATTGGCCCCGTTTTGTCAGCGATCCCTCTCTTCATAGAAAGCACGAGCTCTTTTCTCTATTTCATTTAGCATCGCATCATTTTCCACTAACGTCTCGCGTATTCGATGGATCAATTGCAAAGCGTTTGGTCCAGAGATTTGCTTGGCCACACGTTCAAGAAGAACTTTCGTATCAACAGAAAATTTACGGGCAAATCCTTGACACATTATCATATTCTTCCGAAGAGCTTCGTTGTATTCACCTGCAAAAGCTCGGCGTAAACATCCGCGCATACCTGCATAACCATATGAAATTTCGGAAGCAGCCCTATAAAAAAGAATCATCCCATCTGCATTGCTGGATTCCGGATGTAAACGAAGTTCACTTACCAATGAGACTAAACGTTGTACCACTGGCTTGGCAGACTCCGTTGCGTTCCACCACTCCATCAAGCAATGCTGTTTCTCTGCACTCATATTGATAAGTCGTGTATTACGCATAAAGAACTTTCCTCCTAAAGACGAGGGATTGCTTGAATTTTCTCGTTCTTCGCGCGTATTGCCTCCCATTCAGGACCAAGAAAGGACTGGCCAAGCTTATTAGCTCTCTTAATCATTTTAGCGATTTGACGGTTTAAATATCGACTTTGCTCGACTAAATAAAAAACGCTCGGATCAGCTCCTTGAACGGCTAATTCAAAATTGGGACTTAATTGTTTTTCACTAATACGCAAAGTATCAAGTTCAAAGACAAGCATTTCTTTTTCAAGAGGAATCAAATCGCCTTGACGGATGCGTTGAATCGTTCCTTGTACGGCGTCAAATCCGTAGCCGATATCCGCAACTGTTGCATGATACGGATTCAGTCCCGGCGCCACTCTTATAGATGGAATTCTTCGAAAACCTGTTGTAATAGAACACACTACTTCCTTGGCGGCCATCCCTTTTTTTAACGCAGCCTCAATAGCATCAAGATAATCATTTCGTTGATAAGAATGGATCCCTACAAAGTCAGAAGACATTTATGCGTCCCTCCCCTTAGTTTTTTAGATTATTCTGAAAGAACGATATAGGTGTATGTCAGTTGTTTGTCTATTAAGATTTTTTTCGCAAAAAGTAACGGTAGGAAAACGTGGTTTGAATCAAATTTTATACAATTGAAGCGAACATAAGACTATTAGAAATAAATACATTCGGCTCATTTCACTTGCGGCACTTATCTAAATAAAAAGTCGGCGTTTCTTGTTATTGAATGTCTGTATATTATCCTTTGGAGGAGTTGATTAATTGTGGTTCATGAATTGGATATCTAAAATACATTAACCCTGCAAACCACTATTACTGCCTATCATGCTCGACTTACGTCCTTCTGACTACATATCCATACTTAGCTAACAAGAAAAGGCACCTGTAGATCATTACAGGTGCCTGTGACTAGATCATTGTCTATTCAAATTGATTTCAAAATATAGAATCCATCTGTATCTTCCACTTCAACAATACCGACTTCTCCTCTGCCATGAGATTTAGCCCTAAAGCAGGAACAAGTTAACGGTCAATGGGATATGGAATGATTCATATTAATAGTGGGAATGCTTATTATATTTTTATCTTAACACTAAAAAAATTATATTAAAAATTTAGGTCCTATGATTTGTTCAATCAGTTCTTCCTTAGTCAAAACCGTTGCAAATTCTCCATGCAAAGTGGCAAGAGAAATGGTATGAATTTGATCAGCATCATAATAGACACCATCAGGTCCTTTTAATCCAAAGGCAGCCGTAGCATCTGATATCAGATATGTATGAAATCCTAAGTTACCACTAATTCTTGTCGTGGTGGAGACGCAATGAGGAGTCGTTAAACCGGTGATCACGGCATGATGGATACCGTGTTCCTTAAGGTATTGTTCCAAATTAGTCCCTATAAAGGCACTGTTCACATGTTTTTGAATGATGACTTCGCCTACTAATGGTTTTACAATCTCCTTAAACGATACTCCTTTACTGTTAGCAGCTAGAGGAAAATGAGAATTCGTTGATATATGTTGGACATGGATAATAGGCCATTGCCTTCTCTCTCCATATTTTTAATAAACTGTTAATATTTTCTTCAGCGTTCAGATTATTGCGCTTTCCCCATCTTTTATCTTCAAATCCTTGTTGAACATCAATTATTAAAAGAGCAAATAGATGATTGGAATCCATGTTCATCCCCCAATTTAACAATTTAGGTCCCCAACGGAGATTCATCTTCGAATTTTTTATAAATCAAACGAACTTTTTTGCATTCCCTTTTAAACATCTTTCAAGTTTACATAATAATTTTATGATAATCTTAAAAACTTCTTCTAAAAAATAAAATCAATGTTCTATCTCCTCTTCTATTAGTTAGATTGAATAAACAAGAATTTTGACATAATTACTTAATGTTTTCCGATTGCAACGATATGAAAATCAGCTGATTTCATAATATAGCCATTCCGATAATTTTCCACCCATTTTGTTGTATAAAGACTGTGCAATTTTATTATCTTTTGCCGTTTCCCATGTCATAAAGGCAAAGTCGTTTTCTCGTATGTATTCTAAGCATGCTTGAAATAATTTCTGTCCGATTTTCTTTCCTCTTGCATTCGGAATCACAAATAAGTCATTTAAAATGGCCTGTTTTTTTACTTTTAAAGTGCTAAAAGTAAAGTACAAAGTAGCAAAACCAACCAGTTCCCCTTGATGTTCTGCAACAAATTGAAGTCCGCTCGAAGGATTTTCCATTAAATGATGAATCAAGTCTTTTAAATCCTTTTCTTTAGGGACAGGTTGTTTGTAAAAATCAACAATATACTGCAGCATTAGTTCATATAATTCAGAAATATCTTGCTCCGTTGCCGGTCTTATGACTACATGATGGCTCATTTTTTCTCCTCCGCGATCATCCATTTTTTCTATTGTTCTATAATTTCTTTAAGTTTCAAGTACATGGCATCAAAATCGATCCGTTCAATAAGAATATAGTTCCAATACCATTATTTAAATAAATAATTCCATTTCACCATGATGAAAAGTAAATCCCATTTTTCTATATAACGGCTTTCCATCATCA
>ERZ1673756.51-NODE-51-length-16446-cov-19.330364_pt1 | contig 16446 bp, 16 predicted proteins | sample MGYA00580182_ERZ1673756 | MGnify/ENA primary metagenome ERZ1673756 (study PRJEB41219, sample SAMN04549593) | soil metagenome | isolation source: soil | place: USA: Texas, Big Bend National Park | collected 2009-03-17 ... | reverse complement strand
TAACGGCTTTCCATCATCAGATGCATGCAACCAAATTCGTCTCACTCCTGTTTTTTTGCATTCCTCTATCAACTTTTCTAATAATGATCTTGCTATACCTCTCCCCCGATATTGAGGAATGGTATACATATTCAATATGTAAGCCTCCAGTCCTTTTAGATTCTCTAAATAAGGTGGTCGTTTAAATAAAACCATCCCGCTTACACTGATCACATGATCATTTAATAGAGCTAAGTATGATATGAATTCATTATTTGTAAGTGCTTCTTCTAAATATTCTTTTGTAGCGGTTATAACGAGAGTCTCTTCTTGTTCAGATCGGACTTCTCCTAATTCCTTAAAAAGTTCCAAACGCAATCTTACAATTGCTTCTAAATCTTGAATGGTTGCTTTACGAATGTCGACTGGCATATTCATGATAAAAGCATTCCTTTCTTTCAGATATTAACTCAAAAACAACTTCCCCTCCATAACCAATCATCTCTCCTCCGAGCTAACACAAGATTTCATAACTCTGATTCTCAAAAGGTTAAAAAAATGGAAGAAATCATCACAGGATTCCATTTCATTATACTACAGTGAATTTTCATTTATTGTAATATTCCTATTATTTCGCCGGCATAAAAACATATAATGAAGCCTTCTTGCTATAAAGCTAAATGGGAAGAAATATTTATTAAGAGGGATCATTTAAGGGTTGCTACGTTGAGGTAGAACAAACTGTAAAGATTTTCAGATGCGGGGTATCCCAAAGCTATCTTATTGATACATGGATATCCTCTTAACCACAAAATTTACGAATTTCAGTTCAACCATAATCCTTGCCGGAAATTTTCTGCGGTGCATTGGAATACTCATTTCTACTTAAAATGAAAGGCGTATATATTTGGCACATTCCGAATATAAGTGAGATAATGTAGGACCTTGTCCAAATCATCATGTAAAAGGAGGATGGAAATCAATGCATGTAGGATCAAAAGAGTGGTTGGAAAAATTCCAAGAAGCCGTGAATTTGGATCCGGAATTGAATGTCATTGGAAAGTACTGCAATACAGACTTTCTGCTGCAAATCGGCCCTAAGGAGTACATTATACAAATTCAACAAGGAAAATGGATAAATTTTTTTGAGAAAAGAGAGTTAGACAAATGGCAATTCGCCATTCGAGGCAGTCTGGAAGCATGGAAAAAATTTACGCAGCCAACACCTCCTCCCATGTTTCATGAATTATTCGCAGCGGTATTTCAAGGGAATATGCAAGTGGAAGGAAATATTGAAGAATTGATGGCCAATTTACGATATATGATTCGATTTCTTGATATTACTCGAGAAGTCAATAACACGTTTGTTAAAGGGGTGTGAAAGATGGCAAGATTCTCTTCTGTTAAAGGACAATATGTTTATATAGAAGTGAATGACATTGAATATAAAGTTTATTTTGAAGAAAATGGACAAGGCATCCCATTAGTATGTCAGCATACAGCTGGATGTGATAACAGACAATGGCGTGACTTGCTGGAAGATCCTCATATCACAAAACATTTCCGAGTCATCGCTTATGATTTACCTAGACATGGTAAATCAGATCCACCTCATGGCGTGGAATGGTGGAAAGAAGAATACAAGCTGACAACCGAATTTTTTGTTCAATTTGTGCGGCAATTTTGCGAGGCGCTGGATTTGGAAAATCCCGTTTTTATGGGCAGCTCTTTTGGTGGACATGCCGCACTTCAGTTGGCGCTTGAGTATCCTGATTACTTTCGAGCCACGATTCCTGTCGAGGCGGCTGATCATACACCAGGATTTTATCAAGAATGGTGGCATCATCCCCATACTCATGGAGGAGAAGTTTGTGCATCCGGGACTTGGGGGCTTATGTCTCCACAAAGTCCGGAAAAGGATCGGCGCTTAACATGGTGGTACTATAGCCAAGGAGCTCCTGGAGTATTTAAAGGGGACTTGTATTTTTATAGTGTTGACCATGATCTGCGTGGGAAACTACATCAAATTGATACGAATAAATGTCCGGTATATCTCATGACAGGTGAATACGATTATCTCTCCACACCTGAAGATTCGAAACGTACGGCAGATCAAATCCCCGGAGCCAAGTTCATAAAAATGAATGGAATTGGCCATTTTCCGATGAGTGAAAACTATCCATTGTTTGCTCAATACTTAGAGGAAGTTCTTCAAGATATCTTAAAAAGAGAAAAAGCATTGCCAAATTAGATAACGTCACAGTCTGTTTTAAGCGAATCGCGCGATCATACAGGGAAGATAAAACGTCTCCCCTGTTTTTCCAAATAAGAAATTGACATACTCGGGAATCTCGTCGTTTCCAGTGATCATGGCCGCCTTGTCATTGAACGTATGTTTCCTAAACTCATTATAGTCCGTATGAATATTCTTTTTGGCATCTTTTAAAAATTGGTCCATGCTCATTATTCTAACTATAAAGATTCAGATTCATTTTTATCATGTTGCACTTTTGATGTAGACACGATTCCAACCAACGAGAGAATCATGATGCAACCCACTATAAAATAAGCCAGCAAGGGGCCAATTAAATTTGATCGTTTCCGTAAATAGACCGATGATCATCGTTCTTAAAATCAGCCCAAGACCATTATAAAAACTCTCGATTCTACCGATCATATGATTCGGTATCAAATTCATGATCATCGTGCTTCTAGCCACCCTTGTTCCAGCATCGGCTCCTCCAAGTATAAAATTTAACACTAAAAAAACAAGCGTCTTAGGAATGAAAACCATTAGAATGATACAAATGGTAAAAACTAAGACATTAAGGTAGATCGTTGAATAAAGCCTCATTTTATTGACCAAATAATTAGCGATCAATCCGGCAAAAATAGCTCCTAATGCGATCACCAATTCTTGAAGGGCATATATGTTACCGCCCGCTTTTAGTCGTTCAGAAATAAAAATGGGATTTAAATAATTTCCGATCATAATCGAAATATAAGGCATGGCGGCGAATAAGAAAAACCAAAATAAAAATGGAGAAGATTTCAAATATTGATAGCCTTCCTTCATATCCAACCATAAATTTTTTTTCACGAAAAGATTGCTTATTCTTTTTTCGATATGGAAGAAACAGAAATAAAAAAAGCTCAAAAGATAGGTCGATAAGTCCATGAATATGATGGAAGTAAACGATATTTTCTCAATGATATAAACGGACAATCCTCCGCAAATGACAGGGGCCGTCTGCCTGACCATTTCTAGTAAACTATTAATACGGCTATATTGGGAAGAAGGAAATATTTCTTGTATAATTGCCGTTACGGTCGGATTCTTCAGAAAAAGAATATGGTTCCTGTAAAGCTTAACACAGAAAGATGCCATAATTCATAATGATTTTTGGTGATTCCCAAGAAAAGGATGATCCCTATTATAAACCCACAAACTAATTGTATGTAGCAAAAAATATGTTTTCGAGAATATCGATCAATCAATGAACCGACGTATGGCGATAAAAAAAACAAAAAAAAGAGATCATCAGCATCGTACAGCCAAATGCTTGAACCCCATCCTTTTCATTGACAAAAACCCAAGGTAATGCAATGCTGGTGATCCCCGTTCCCACAGAGGATATGAATGTGGCCAAAAGAATAAGAGTAAATTTAAAATCTTTGATCAATTCAAACATTTAAACACCTTGTTTTGAATAAAGTTTCATTCCATTCAGATCATCCGATCCCATTAAGTACTGTATTTATAATAATACTAAAAAATCATCCAGTATATACCAGATGACTTTTATTCAAAAATAAGGTTGATCTGTTTTGTTTTTCGATTTTCTAAAGAACGATTTTTACTTGATTATACTATTTATTTCCCTTTAAATTATGATTATAATAATGAAAGACAGACCAACGGGGTATAAATCCAACTTCCATATTTTTCACGGAGATGATTTAGACAAAAAATAAATATAAAAAAAGAGAACACCTTATAAACAAGGTGCCCTCTACTATCTTTTTAACTATTAGAATGGGTATTTTCTTGGTTTTTCTTGAACGCTTACCCATTGAACGGTCGTAAATTCTTCTAATGCCCATTGACCGCCAAAACGACCTAATCCAGAAGCTTTTTCTCCACCGAATGGCATTTGTGCTTCTACGTTTACAGGTTGGTCGTTCACGTGTGCCATACCGCTTTCGATTCTTTGTGCAACGGCAAGGCCGCGTTCTAAATCTTGAGTGAATACACCGGCACTTAGGCCATACTCTACTTCATTCGCTAAACGAATAGCTTCTTCTTCTGTATCGAAAGGAATGATCGTTGCGATAGGTCCGAAAATTTCGCTTTGGGCAAGACGGCTGTCGTTTTTCACATCCGTGAAGACGAATGGAGTTACAATATTACCAACTCTTTCTCCTCTTAAAGCGACAGTTGCTCCGTCTTCTTCAGCCATTTTCGCAAAGTTTAAGATCTTTTCAATTTGTCTTTCGTTAATGATTGGTCCGATGACTACAGTAGGATCTTCAGGATTACCGTATTTCAATTGTTTAGCCCGTTCAACGAATTTTTGTACAAATTCATCATATTTGGAACGATGAACAAATATACGGTTGATCATCATACAAATTTGACCGGAATGCAGGAATTTACCAAAGATAGCTGAATCTACAGCTTGATCGATATCGGCGTCTTCCAATACAAGGAATGGGCTGTTTCCACCTAATTCCAACGCAACTTTCTTTAAGTTTTGTCCAGCAATGGCACCAATATGACGTCCTACGGCTGTTGATCCAGTAAAGGAAATAAATTTAGGTACCGGATGTTCGACAAAATAGTCGCCGATTTCGCTAATGTCGGTAACGATTAAGTTGAATACTCCAGCCGGCAGTCCTGCTTCTTCGAATGCTTTCGCAATGACTCCACCACCGGAGATAGCTGTTTGTAAGTCTGGTTTATGAACGACAGCATTACCAGTAGCAATAGCCGGAACAATTGTTCTGATGGAGAGGAATAACGGGAAGTTGAAAGGACTGATAGATCCGACAACTCCAATTGGTTTTCTAAAGACTCTATTTACTTTTCCTGGTATTTCAGATGGAGCGACAGTGGTTTCCATGCGGTAAGGATAGGAAGCAGCATCTTTAAAAGTTTCTAAACTGGCATGAAGTTCAAATTGAGCTTTTCCAATGGTGCTTCCAGATTCTTTTGCAAGAACTTCAACAATTTCATCTTGATGATCTTCCATATATTGAGCCGCTCTTAGCAAAATTTGAGCTTTTTCTTCAGCGCTAGTTTTTGCCCATTCTTTTTGCGCTTTTTGAGCGTTTAAGTAGGCATTGTTGATATCTTCTTTATTAGCCAAAGAAACTTCTTTAATCACTTCATTGTTGTAAGGATTAAGAATCGTTCCTTTGTTGGCGCTGGAACCTTCTTTCCACTCCCCATTAATAAATTGTTTTGTAATGCTGATGAATTGATTCATGTTGTAGAACCGTCCTTTCACGTGTGTGTTGTATTGTAAAAGGGAAAACTATAAGAAGAACTTATTTCCTAGTAGTTTTGGAACCCCTTTCGTATTCTTTTATACAATGATTAATAGAAAAGTTCAAATAAAACGACTCGAAATATACAACAATATTTTGATTAAGTTTTTTATTGCATATCAAGATATGGGAAAAAGATGGAAAGTAATATTTTTCAAGATGTGGACGGAGTGTATAAGGAAGCAAACTTGTACTAGCTAGAATAAAAATAGTCCTATGAAAATACACAAAGATTGGGGTATTTCTTAATGTTCCTCTACTAAAATTTTAATATGAAAATCATTACTTTTTTACCATTAAACGGATCATTGGTTTTTTAGCAGAATCCATTCATCCATTTTGCAATTTATCGCTGAATTTAATGGAAAAGTTTCTTTTCAAGGAAAAAAATAGCCCTATTTTTTATAAAACGATTCATCATGAAAATGGATTACAGTAGTCGCCTCGAATCACATAAACAATATTTCCCATCCTATAAAAAAATTCTACGATCTTTGAATCATTGTCTTTCCTTTCCCACCAAGGCAAAACATTTTTTACAATTTCTTTCCAAACCACGCAAAGGGTCTTTAATAAACTTTTACAAAGGGCTGTCATTTGTGAGTATTAAATTTTATACGAGTGGCATTAAGACGATTGTTCAAAACTTCTATCTGCACTTTCGGAATTGTTAAGTCAGCGATATTTCAACAGAAAACATCATCCGATATTTTCCTGTTCAAACAGCAGAAATGATGCCTTCAGTGAAAACCTTTCATGCAATCGATAAATATTCCGCGATTATTTAGGGATAATAAAGCAAAAGAGAATGAACGCGGGAGACTGATTGATCCATGAGCAAAATGATTTTGTGGTCGTTTGTAATCATTGGAATGGCCTTATTGCTTTTCAGATTCAGAAAAAAAACACTAATCAAAGACTCGATTTTAGTTTTCTTATTAAAAGCTTATTTTTCCACATTTATTGGCATTTTTGTTGCAAAAGAGAAATTGATTGAATACCCTGTTCGGTTTTTAAGCAAATATTTCGATACGAGCATTGTTTTTGAATCCTTTCTCTATCCAATTATGTGTGTATACTTTTTTCAAACAACTTACCATTCCAAGTTTCCAAGCATTGTTCTGCAATGTGCGTTGTATACCGGTGCCTTAACCATCATTGAGGTTCTTTGTGAAAAATATACGGATTTAATTAAGTACCATAATTGGACATGGATGTATTCGTTTATAACCATCTTTTTTTTATCGCTTTTTGTCCGTTTGTTGATGCAATGGATAAACAAAATGGATAAACAAAATGGATGAAACCAAAGGTATAGTGAGCTCCCAAGGCAGACAATCTTTAGACGAAAAAATAAAGCTATCTCTTTCATATGGACAATCATTCTGGCGTATCCATTGCCTGCAACTTAGGAAAACCTTAATTCGGAATCACTCGCCGTAACGAAATCGTCAATACAGGACCTCTTTTCATGATTCGTTGGAAGTCCATTTGCCGATTTTCGTTTATATTTGAACTTTATTATTTGCAAAGAATCCTTATATAACCAAACTATCGCATAATACATTGGCATCAAAAGTCATCTTTCACTTCCTGTTTTTCCATTCATCACTTCCGAGTTGTTAACCATGGATTTCGTTCAATTGCTGCGATGTGAAGCACTTTTAGTCGTTGAGGGATAACGAATCTTGCCGTTCTCTCTTATGTTAAAAAGCTATTCAGCATTTTCCCCTTTTCACGTCTGTTTTGAAAGTCTGGAAAACGCTTCTTTCTTTTAAGGACGAATGCTGTACAAATGAAAAAACGAGGAGATGCCAACTACCGGCAAGAGCAGTCGAATCGTCTCCTCAAGCAAGTTTTCCATTAGCGATATTCAGTGTATATAAGAAAAAATTTTCTCCTGTCAACTTCAATAACCTTCTTTGGCGTAGCAAATCAAAGTATTGAAACGGGAGTACTTCATTTTTATCGTCCAAATGAGCTCTTTTAGCTATTTGATTGGCCGGCCACTAACAAGCACTGCTTATTTTTCGTTCCTTATATAAGGATAGAACTCTCTCTATTCTATGTTGCAATTCCCTCTTTATTTGTTAGCTAATTTGGATTGGCTTGCCTGCGTATAACGATTGATTGGCTTCTGAAGCCCTAAATGATCGCGCAACGTATCTCCTTCATATTCACGTCGAAATAGACCGCGTTCTTGAAGAATGGGTACGACATGATTCACGAAATCTTCTAAATCTCTCGGGTACAACGGTGACTGAAGAATAAAGCCGTCCGCCGCCTCTTCCGTAACCCATTTTTCCATTTCAGCTGCGACCTTTTCCGGAGTACCGACAAAACTGTCAAACCTGCCTGCACCGATGAAAAGCCGAGAGTAAAGCTGGCCGACTGTTAAATCTTCTGTGTAAATAATTCGTTTTATCTCTTCATAATGACTCTGAATTCCATTTATTTCATCTGGAAGGTCCACTTCTTTTACCGGTGTATCAAGTGAATATTTTGTAAAATCTACATTTCCCATGTACCCTGACAAGAATTTTAAGGCTTGGTATGGATGAACAAGCTTTTGCAGCTCCTCAAATTTTCTTTGTGCCAATTCTTCCGTCTCCCCAATAATGGGCGAGATGCCGACTAAAATCGAAAGTTCATCTGAATGACGGCCATAGTCTGACATTTTTGATTTTAAGTTTTTATAAAATTCCTTTGCTTTCTCCAAATCACTGCGTTGCGCGAAAACAACTTCCGCCGTTCTTGCGGCTAACCGCTGACCCGGTTCTGAAGATCCTACTTGCACAATAACCGGATGTCCTTGCGTCGATCGTGCAATATTCAATGGACCGCGAACGGAGAAATATTGTCCTTTATAATCAAGCGTATGGAGCTTCTCTGAATCAAAAAACACCCCCTTCTCCTTGTCGAAGACAAAAGCATCATCTTCCCAAGAATCCCACAGTCCTTGAACAACGTCAATAAATTCTTCAGCTCTTCGATAACGTTCATCGTGTGGATAGTGCTCCGTTCTGCTGAAGTTTAGCGCCGTAGCACCCGTAGCGTCTCCCGTTGTCACAACATTCCAGCCAACACGTCCGTTACTAATATGATCGACCGAAGCAAATTGCCGTGCCAGAATATACGGTTCTCCGTAAGAAGTTGAAGCCGTTGCGACGAGACCAATTTTGGATGTTGCCGTCGCAATCGCTGTAATTAAAACGACGGGGTCGAATCGATTTAAAATGTTTGGATGGGAATCCTCGTTAATCGCCAAGCTATCGGGGAAAAACACCATATCAAATTTACCTCGTTCTGCCGTTTGGGCAAGTTGGATAAAGTGATGGACGTCTATGCTTGCTGTCGGTTTCGCATCCTGATGCCGCCATGATGCGATATGCATCCCCGTTCCAATTAAATAAGCAGCCAATTTAATCTGCTTTTTCTTTGCCAATTTTATCTCCCCCAAAGTTATGAAATTCCTTTTAGTTTTTGTAAGCGTCTTTAAATGTTTTTAATTCTTTTAACGAAATAAACGTTGGAATGTAGTTGCCTTTATAAGTTTTCTTAATGAAATTCGCCACTTCATCTGTTTGATAAATTTTGACTAATTTCTTTAACTCAGGGCGGTTGGCGTCTTCTTTCCGTGCCGCAATCACATTGATATATGGCTTAGCCGTTTTGCTTTCATGAATGAGCGCATCTTTCAAATACAATCCTGCTTCTACCGCTACACCGTTGTTAATAATAGATGCATCAACGTCATCCATGACTCGCGGAGTATTTGCCCCATCAACGGGAATAATCTTAATGTTTTTTGGATTTTCTTTGATTTTGTCCACTCCGCCATTTCCATCAAAATTGTCCACTACTTTGATCAGCTTTGCTTCTTGCAATAATAACAAGGCACGCCCCCAGTTCGATGCATCATTTGGCACTGCGATTTTGGCCTTTTTGGGCAGCTCATCAAGAGATTTGTATTTCTTTGAATAAAGACCTAACGGTGCAATAATCGTCGTTCCGATCGGGACAATATCTGTACCGTTTTTTTCATTAAAGCTCGTTAAATAGGCAATATGCTGAAACGCATTGACATCAATATCACCTTCAGCTAGAGCCTGATTGGGGTCAACAGAGGCGTTAAAATTAACCAATTCAAGATCCAACCCTTCCTTTTTCGCCTTCTTTTTTATGAATTCCCACGTACGTAATTCTGAACTGCGAATACCAACCTTAATTTTTTTGTCTTTTGTTTCACTTACCGTTGTTTTTCCGCATCCTCCCAAACTAAGGAACAAAATAAAAATAAGAATCGATATAAAGGCTTTTTTCACCATCTTTCCTCCTTCTCTCTCATTTACATGCTGACTTGACTACATCTTTCTCATTTTTCGCTCGATAAAATTCCCCAGTGATTGTATGACCTGCACAAGCAAAACTAGTATCACAACCGTGACCACAATGGTGATTGTGCTGAAGCGCTGATAACCATAGGTAATCGCCAAGTCACCTAAACCGCCTCCGCCCACTGCTCCTGCCATCGCTGTAGCACCGATGAGGCCAATCGTGGCCGTTGTGATGCTTAAAACAATAGAAGGAAGCGCCTCCGGCAACAGAAAGCAGAAAATAATTTGCAATGGAGTGGCGCCCATCGCTTGTGCGCTTTCAATAATTCCTTTATCCACTTCCAGGAGAGAATTTTCAATCAGCCGCGACATGTACGGTCCGATATGAAGGACAAGCGGAACTATGGCTGCCGTTGTCCCAATCGCCGTACCGACCAAAAATCTCGTAAACGGAATGATCGCAACGAGCAAAATAATGAACGGAATCGACCGTAAAATATTGACAATCGGATTTAAAACGGAAAATATAAACGTATTCTCTAAAATATGACCTTTTCGAGTGACGACTAATAAAATCCCAAGAGGCAAACCAATTAATGACCCAAATACGAGCGACACGCTAACCATATACAACGTCTCCCAGCATGCCTGTAAAATTAACTCCGGACTAACTTCCATTGCGAATCACCTCATTCACTATCACTTTTTGCTGAACGATAAAATCATAGGCTCGAGAAATTTCTTCTTTTTCCCCCTGCAACTCAACGATCAAATTGCCAAATGGAACTCCCTGTAGCTCATTGATACTGCCAAACAAAATGTTCACATCCACTGCGAACGATTTTGCCACTTGCGATAAAATAGGCTTTCCGGAACTTTCTCCAATAAATTCGATATTGTATATTTTGCTAAATGTATCGCTGGATTGAATCATATTAAAAATACTAGGTGGTATCTCGTCTCTTAAAACCGAATGAACAAAATTGCGGGCCGTCTCAGTTTTTGGGTTGGAAAAAATATCTAAAATCGTGCCTTCTTCGATGATCTCGCCGTCTTGCATCACGGCAACACGATCACATATTTGCTTAATCACTTCCATTTCGTGTGTAATAATCAAAATCGTCACGTTGTATTTCTGATTTACTCGTTTTAAAAGCTGCAAAATCGACGTCGTTGTTTGCGGGTCAAGTGCCGAAGTCGGTTCATCACAAAGGAGAATTGATGGATTTGTAGCCAATGCACGAGCGATGCCTACACGCTGCTTTTGACCGCCTGATAACTGATTCGGATAGCTGTTCGCCTTATCAGAAAGACCGACAAAATTTAATAATTCATGAACGCGCTTAGCAATAACTGATTTAGGTGTTTTACTAAGCTTAAGAGGCATCGCGACATTATCAAAAACGGTTTTGGACCCCAGTAAATTAAATTGCTGAAAAATCATTCCGATGTTTTTTTTCGCTTGACGCAACTCTTTTTCTGATAACTTTGATAAATCTTGGCCATCGACTAAAATTTGTCCGGAGGTGGGCTTTTCCAACAAATTAACCATTCGAATCAATGTACTTTTTCCCGCTCCACTAAAGCCAATAACGCCGAAAATGTCCCCTTTCTCAATCGTCAAATTGATATTTTTTAACGCTTCGATCGTTCGATTTTCATTTTTGAAAATTTTCGATATATTGCGAAACTCAATCACTTTACTCCCCCCGCCTTAAAATGCCGGAACAACAGCTCCATCATATTTGTCTTCAATAAACTTCTTCACTTCTGGACTTGTTAATGCTTTTGCAAGTTTTTGAATCGCATCTGAATCCTTATTGTCTGGACGTGCTACTAAAATGTTGACATACGGGGATTTATCTCCCTCTATGATCAGAGCATCTTTTTTTGGTTTAAGCCCCGCCTCTAAAGCGTAGTTTGTATTAATGGCGGCCGCCTCGACATCGTCCAGTGAACGCACCAGAAGCGGACCATCAACTGGAATAAATTGAAGTTTTTTCTCATTTTTCTTTATGTCTTGCACGGTATAATTTTTGTTTGTATTTGAAGATTCATTTAATTCAATCAGTCCGTTGGCGGCGAACAATTGCAAAGCGCGAGAGAAATTAACAGGATCCTTTGGAATGGCTATCTTTGCCCCTTTTGGCAGTTCGTCAATCGATTTGATTTTTTTCGAATAAACGCCAAACGGCTCGATGTGAACACCGACAACTTTCACGAGATTTAAACCGCTATCTTTGTTTGTCTGTTTTAAAAATGGAGTATGCTGGAAATAGTTTGCATCCCACTCGCCATTTGCTGTCTGTTCATTTGTCAGAATGCCATCGTTAATGATTTTAATATCAAGCTTTACACCTTCTTTTTCTAGTTTTGGTTTAATAAATTCTAGAATTTCCGCATGTGGTGTCGATGAAGCTCCAATCTTTAATGTTACTGTTTTCTTTTCAGTTGTACCTTTTGATTCTTTTCCATTGACAAGCGCTTCGTTTTTGCTGCAACCTACTAAAATAGCAAATAAAACCGTGAATAAGACCAATAAATAAAATTTTCTCATTTTCGCTACATTTCTCCTTGTTTATTCTTAGTTAATGGGTAGAAATAATAGGTTTTATTATTGTGATTTATCCTACCACCAAAAATCGCGAAATGGCAAGACTTCCGGTGATAGAAAGATTTATACAATTAATAGAAAAAATCTATCAATTCATTGGAAGTACTGATCTAAATGGCTTTTTTCTTACCGATAAAACAATCCCATTCTAGGGTTTGCACATGGCGGACTATTGGATTGATATGCTCGTCGCATCAAAAAAAAGCTCAATCGTCATTTGATTGAGCTCAAAACAAATATATTAAACTAAGAGGGGGATTCGATAAAAAAGAGTTTACTTCACAAAGGAAGTTACTTCTTGACTGGCTTTAATGGCTTGCTTTAGATCATACAGAATATCGTCAATTGCCTCTGTACCTACAGATAAACGAACAAGTCCAGGTGTAACGCCGGTATCTAATTGTTCCTCGCTGCTTAATTGCTGATGCGTTGTGCTGGCCGGATGAATAATTAAAGATTTGGAATCACCAATATTGGCTAAGTGAGAAAATAGCTGAACGGAATCAATTAATTTTTTCCCTGCTTCAACACCGCCTTTAATTTCAAATGTTAAGACGGCACCTTGGCCTTTTGGCAAATACTTTTTTGCTAATTCATAAGAAGGATGGCTTTCCAAACCAGGATAACTTACTGATTTAACAGCTTCTTCTTTTTCTAAAAACTTCGCTACCTCCAAAGCATTTTGGCTATGGCGTTCTAAACGCAAATGTAAAGTTTCAAGTCCTTGCAAAAATAGGAATGAGTTGAATGGCGACAATGGCGCACCAAGATCTCTAAGCAGTTTCACGCGTGCTTTTGTAATATAAGCCGCTTCTCCGGCTTCTTCTGTGTAGATTAGGCCGTGGTAGCTTGGATCCGGCTCGGTTAATCCCGGGAACTTTCCGCTCTTTTTCCAGTCAAACTTTCCGCTGTCGACAATAACGCCGCCGATTGCATTTCCATGCCCTCCGATAAATTTTGTGGCAGAATGCACAACAACATCTGCCCCAAAGTCAATTGGACGAAGCAAGTACGGGCTGGGGATGGTGTTATCCACAATGAGCGGAATCGAATGATGATGGGCAATTTCCGCAACGGCTTCGATATCTAATACGTCCCCTTTTGGATTGCCGATCGTTTCGGCAAACACTGCTTTTGTTTTGCTCGTAATCGCTTTTTCAAAGTTTTTCGGATCGGCAGGATCCACAAATTTAACGGTAATTCCAAAGCTAGGTAGTGTATGAGAAAACAAATTATACGTTCCCCCATAAAGACTTGATGAAGAAACAATTTCATCTCCGACAGACGCAATATTTAAGATGGAATAAAAGACAGATGCTTGCCCAGATGCAAGAGCAAGCGCTCCCACACCGCCTTCAAGAGCAGCAATTCGTTTTTCAAATACATCAGTCGTAGGATTAATAATTCTTGTGTAGACAAAACCTTCTTCTTTTAAGCCAAACAAGTCGGCAGCATGTTGACTGTCATTAAATACAAACGAGCTTGTTTGATAAATCGGTACTGCCCTAGATAAAGTAGTAGGATCTGGAACTTGCCCTGCATGCACAGCTAATGTTTCAGGCTGGAGCTTTCTTTCGTTTGACATCATCATTTCTCCCTTCCCAATTCATTTTGATAAAAATTTTCAAAAAAAGGCATCTATCTTCTTTGCTTCTTAGAAAGAAGAAGATGCCTTTAGTTGACTAATCGGCAAATACGAAAAATATGAAAGACTTTACTTATCCAACTAAATATATAGGTTTAATTTTATATAAAATTTACTCCCAAAATCCATAAATGTCAATTTTATTTTTAAAATTTTCTAAAAATATATTCGTTTCAAGTTTTATTAGCGATAAAAAGCGGAAGCTCCCTAGTCAGCCCCGAAAAAATGAGGGAAATTCTTTATCGGAATGACAAAAGCGACTCGATCGGTTTCTGTTATGGTTAGTGTCATGTTGTACACACCTTCTTAAGAATATAAATGACAACGAACCATTCGTTCATTATCAAGATTGATTAGCTTTGGCTGTTCAACTTTGCATCTATCATACGCAAATGGGCAACGGCTTTGAAAAGAGCACCCTTTTATAGTGGACGAAGGATTTGGAATCTCCCCTTCTAAAAAAATTCGTTTTCGCTTTTCTTCTTTCAAAACTGTAGGTATAGAAGAAACAAGGGTTTGCGTATAAGGATGAAGTGGTTCTTTGTAAATATGATCAACATCCGATGCCTCTACAATTTTCCCTAAATACATAACGGTTACTCAGATGATTTCCCTGAATTCAAATCGAGTCCCCCTTTCGCCCCATTAAAAGAAATTCCTAAAAGCCAGTATCGTAATCTGGTTTAAAAAATCATTTTAACAGCTTCATTCATTCCAACGATGGTGCTACTCTACTGCTTCCTCCTTGGTATCGTTAACGTCTTCCAATCAGTAGATTTTATTTGTTTTGCAATATAGACGATCTGTCCGATGTGATAAGAATAGTGGTACATTTGTCTTTCGATAGCTTGGATGACAGTATGAGGTTCATTTCGGATCGTGATGGTTTTTAAAAGATCTTTTTCGTCGATTTCATATAAAGTTTTTAAAAAAATTTGCCATCCTTTTTCCCAGCGATCAAGAAGTTCTTCCCTGCTTTTTAGATCGTTGGTAAATTCATCATCGCGATTTCGATTTGGTTTTTCTCCGTCTGAAGCAAAAAAGTCGGTCCAGCGCGAAATCATATTGCCGTTCATATGTTTAACAATCATGCCAATACTATTGGATTCTTCGTTAAAACAGTAAAAAAGTTCATCTTCGGACAATTGTTCCATCGCTCTCTCAGCTGTTTTCTTCATATCCAAAAAACGTTCACGCACAACCTTTAAATACTCTTGACCAATTGTCACTTCAGCACCTCCAAAAAAGATCGTTATATTTGTTTTATTTCGCAAAAAGGATCCTAATTCCTGTTCATAAAAATAAGGAGAAATCTCTTTATAGATTCTATTGAAAATGGCTATCTCTTTTTATAGAAAACCAAAAATAAAAATCTAAATTTTCTAAAAATAAATTGACGACCATACGGCGATTGGATATAATCATAGTAAACAGATGCGATTTATGTAATTTTGAAAGGAAGGGTGTTGGAAAATGAGTGACATTTTAAATGAAGTATTGGCCGCCAACGAAGAATACTCTGCTCATTTCGGCGATAAAGCCCATTTGCCGCTGCCGCCAAAGCGTCGTTTTGCCATTCTGACTTGCATGGACGCCCGTCTTGATCCGGCTAAGTTTGCAGGACTTGCAGAGGGTGATGCTCATGTAATCCGAAATGCCGGAGGTCGTGCAAGTGACGATGCCATTCGTTCCCTCATTATCTCGTATAAGCTGTTAGGGACAAAAGAATGGTTCGTGATTCATCATACCGATTGTGGGATGGAGACATTTACCAATGACGTGATCCGCCAATTGCTCTCCAACAGCCTGGAAACAGCTGAATTTGACGGACAAAATTGGAAAGATGTAGGAAGAGGCCCCGGTTCGAAAGAAGGCGAGTACATAGAATTTTTGCCGATCCGTAATCTAAAACAAAGTGTCATCGACGATGTTGAACGCATTCGTTCTCACCCTCTCGTGCCAAATTACATTCCGATCTACGGATTTATTTATGACGTGAAAAGCGGTCGTCTCGTGGAAGTACCAGAAGCGACTCGTATTGGACAAGCAGTCACCGTTTGATCATCATTGCTTTTTTCATATCACGAACCTACCGTTCTTTTATTTCCAAAAAATGAACATGTTTAAAGCATAAAAATAGCTGCTAAAAGTGCAGCTATTTTTATGGAATAACCGTTTCCTCTCGTTAACGGCCATTTTGTGTTGCTACTGTCATATTGGGTCACTCGCATTAAAATAATATAGTGTCCTTTGCGACATTTTCTTTATTTGAGCATTTTGCAAAATTAGATTTTTATTAAAAAGAGTTTTAAAAGAAACCC
>ERZ1673756.49-NODE-49-length-18125-cov-201.840897_pt1 | contig 18125 bp, 17 predicted proteins | sample MGYA00580182_ERZ1673756 | MGnify/ENA primary metagenome ERZ1673756 (study PRJEB41219, sample SAMN04549593) | soil metagenome | isolation source: soil | place: USA: Texas, Big Bend National Park | collected 2009-03-17 ... | reverse complement strand
CAAATAAAATGTAATCTCGGGGCAAACAGTGGCGTTTTAACGCCCATTTCATATCGTCTAATTGCTGCTGACTACGAATCGGCTGCACGTTTTTAGGTTTTGTCATCTTTTCTCCTTCCCTTGAAAATCAACGATTTGAATGTACGATTTTGTAGGATATCTCAATCCTATCGAAGAGAAAAGGAAGAAGCAAGAGAATAAGCAAAAATGAATGTATGATTTTATACAAATTCATACATTGAACGAAATAAAAAGACCACCTTAGGTAAGATGGTCTTTTTCCTTGTTATTCATCATTCTTTAACCTTCAATAACCTTAAACTGTTTAGCGTTACAAGTAATGTTGCTCCCATATCGGAAAATATCGCTATCCAAAGCGTTAACCAACCGGGGATTACTAACAACAATGCTACTAATTTAATTGCTAAAGAGAATGTAATGTTTTGTTTGATGATAGATAAAGCCTTACGACTTAATTTGATGGTATATGGCAATTTACTTAAATCATCAGACATTAACGCAATATCAGCTGTTTCTAATGCTGTATCGGTTCCAGCTCCTCCCATCGCAACACCAACAGTTGAAGCTGCAAGAGCAGGTGCATCGTTCACACCATCACCGACCATTGCGACACCTTGATTTTTCCCTCGAAGTTCTTTAATGAAATTTAATTTATCTTCTGGTAGCAAATCGGCCTTAATATCAGAAACACCTACTTCTTTTCCGACGACTTCTGCTGTTCTTTTGTTATCACCTGTAAGCATAACAGTTTTTTCAATTCCAATTTGATGAAGTTTACGGATCACGGATTTCGATGATTCTCTTATTTCATCAGCAACAGCAATAAACGAAAGAATTTCTTTTTCCGTTCCTAACACTATCACCGTTTTCCCTTGTGTTTGCATCTTTTCAATTTTTTGTTTTTTATCGTTTTCGATACTACCGTGCAATTCTTCAAAAAGAGTTGGACTTCCTACATAATACATTTCATTATTTACTTTCGCTTTTACGCCTTTACCTGTAATGGATTGAAACTCTTCAACCGAAACTCCATTAATATTCAATCCATTTTCTTCTGCTTTTCTTATAATGGCTGTACCAAGTGGATGCTGGGAACCCTTTTCGATGGCAGCTGTAATCGTCATCAACTCATTTTCATTTCCACCAAATGTCACAATATCTGTAACCGCTGGAATACCTTTTGTAAGTGTACCTGTTTTATCAAAAGCAATAACCTTTAAGTGACCTGCTTCTTCTAAATGAATCCCACCTTTAATTAAAACACCGTTTCTTGCCGCATTTCCTATGGCAGTAACTACTGCAACTGGAGTTGAAACAACTAAGGCACAAGGGCAACCAACCACTAATACAGCTAATCCTTCATATATCCAGTAACTCCAATCTCCTCCGAATAATAACGGTGGAATAATCGCAATTAATGTAGCCAAAATGATGATAGCTGGTGTGTAATATTTTGCAAATTTATCAACAAATGCTTGAGAAGGTGCTTTCTCTGCTTGAGCTTCTTCTACTAAATGAATAATTTTCGATAATGTGTTATCTTCAACCCGTTTGGTTACTTTTACTTCTAATAATCCTTCTTCATTTAATGTGCCAGCATAGACCTCATCATCAATGGTTTTGGTTACTGGAACACTTTCTCCAGTGATAGCAGCCTCATTTAATGTGGATGTACCCTTTATAACTATTCCGTCCATCGCTAATTTTTGCCCAGGCTTGACGATCATAATATCACCGATTTGAATATCCTCCACGTGAACCATTATTTCTTCATTTTCACGGCGAATTAACGCTTCTTTTGGAGCGATATCCATCAACATTCCAATCGATTGACGAGCTTTATCCATTGAATAACGCTCTAAGGCTTCGCTAATGGCGAAAAGGATCACAACGGTTGCTCCTTCACCCCATTGTCCAATCAACGCGGCTCCTATTATGGCGATCGTCATGAGCGTATCCATATCGAATTTAAATTTACTTAAATTTCTAAGGCCTTCAATAAATAAGGAATATCCACCTATTAAAATCGATGCAGCATATCCAATCGTAGGGATAATATTATTTTCACCAAATTGCCTTCCTAGGAACCAACTAATAATGAGCAATGCAGCCGAAATATAAACCTTAATATTTTCTTTTTCCTTCCAAAAAGGCTTATACTCTATCCTTTGTTCTTTTTCATCCTGAATCTTTAAATTCTCAAAGGCCCCTGCTTTTTCTAATTCTTCAATCGTTGTTTCACCATAAACTGTAATTTTGGATGCTCCAAAATTTACTTTTGCGTCCTTTACACCTTCTAAATTTTTCACGTTATTTTCAAATTTGGCTGCACAATTTGTACAAGATAATCCTTGAACGCGATAGGTTTTCATTTCTTGTTCAGATGGTAAGGTTTGTTGATTAGACATTCACTTTCACTTCTTTCTTATGGGCTAAAGCAATCGTGATTAATTGTTTAATATGTTCATCTTCCAGTGAATAAAATGCCATTTTTCCTTCTTTTCGATATTTCACTATTCCTTGTTTATGAAGAGTCCGTAAATGATGAGAAGCTGTTGCGACAGAAGAACCAATAATGTTGGCAACATCACACACACACAATTCGTCATCCTGACAAAGTGAAAAAACGATTTTTGTTCTGTTTTCATCTGCAATGGCTTTAAATAATAGGGCAACACTACTTATATCGTGTTTAGCTAATTCGCCTTGTATTCGATTCACTTTTTCTTCGTCATAACAATAAATTTCGCAAGTGTCTTTGGTGCTCATTAATGTCACCTCTTTATATTCAAATGTTCATTTGAATATATTGTACCCCCTTTCCTTTTGATATTCAAACATTTATTTGAATGATAGGGATATTTCATTCTGTTAAAAAGTTTCGGAACAGTATATAGTGATGAGATTACGGGGATATATTAGTGGACTAAATGTGGGACAAGCGTGGACTATTTGTGGGATTTTAGTGGGCTAAACGTGGGATTTTAATGGGATATTTGTGGGCGAATCGTCTTTTTTTTGTACCCATCGTTTTATCAGGCACTGCCTGATCCCACACCTTCGGTGGGGGCAAAAATTCCTTATGCTCTTGCACTTTTCTACCACACAAAATTACAGATATTTCAGAATATTTTATTTATTTTGTGGCACAATTGTAATCGTGTATAATACGGATACGATCTTCAAGGGGATCGGCTTTAGGACGGATAATCCACCCTTTTGGCCTAACAACTCAAGGGTAGATTATTTTTTTGGTTAAACGATAGTATTGAAACAGAGGTTCCAGGGCAGCATACTGTTTCACCGTTGCCCTGCCAACCTAACTGCTTCACGTTTAAACTGTTCAAAAGAAATCTCTCCTGCTGCTTTTGCAATGACTAGATCCTCAATTTCTTTCGTTACTTTTAAGCCTTCGATTTCAAGTGAAGCTTTTACAGATGCAAATTTCTTTTGTAACGTCTCCTTTGAATATTTCATGAGTCTTCTCTCCCTTCTAACCACTGAGCAAGGTCTCCAAAATTCGTCGACAAAATGAAGCCGAATTTTGCATTTAACAAAACACTTATACGCATAACGAAAAATAAATTTGTCTTAGAGCCCCATAGTGCACAATTTTCGAGGTTCGATACACCTTTGTATCAGCCTTCTTATTTTCCTTTCCCTTTTTTGGAAAGCAAACGTGAAAAAAAACCTTTTTGTGTCTCTTTTTCTGCTATGGCGGCTTCGATTCTAGCTTGCCTAAATTCTAAAGCGTGATTCAACGATTCCATGAGTTGTCGATCACGTTTCTCCAATGACTCTTTGATGTATCGATTTTGTTCGTCTAGCTTTTTTAATAGCATTTCGTTGAATTTTTTCTGCTCTTCCAGTGCTTTTTTGATTTCCTCAACATCCTCACTGGTTGCCAATGTTGGTGTATTTGCAACTTTCTCTCTTGTTTCTCGTTGATCATCATGGCTGATCACCAAAGGAAATTCATTGGCTAAGATGTTGCGGATCTCGTTCGTGTCTTTTCCCTCGTCATAAAGTTGCTTTATCCTTTTGAGGATGTTTGCAGCTTCAGCTTCATATTTTTTTAATCGACTTCCACCTTTAACCACGAAGAACGATTCAAAATTAGCCAAATAACGTCTACAAGTAGAATTTGGGATGCCTGCCTGTTCTGCCAATTCTGCAATTGTCAGATATTCACTCATTAATAATCACCATCTATCATTTATGTTTTAGATAGTCACTCATCATTATTTATTACTTATTTATCAATGATCATAAACCATATTATCATGTTCATCGCACTAGTAGGCAGGAAAATTTTAAAGTTTAACCTTGATATGTATCTAACTTATCCGCGATCATTAACAATTCCTTTTTCAATTGAACATTCTTTTCTACTGGAACAAAAATGGTCTTTTCATTGTCAAAAAGGTTAAGTGGCTCATCATCATGAATCAATCTAGCCAACGAACGAAATCCTTCAGCTTTGTAAAATTCATTCACCACAAATCCAGCAATACTTTTTATAAAAAACCGATCCTCGTCAAAGTAACCATCAATGATTTCTAAGTTATCAATAAAAGACATTCTGGCACCCCTTTAAAGTTTATTTAGATCACCGTTCAAGCCAATTAAAGAAAACTGCTTGTGGTTGTGGCTGAAATTGAGGTTGTGATTGTTGTTTCTTTTTCGCTGCCATTTCCTTTTTACCTTTTTTCATCTGTTTTTTACGAAAATCTTTAACGTATTTCTCAATATCAACAAAAGTGCTGTTTAAAAATCGAATAGGATTTTTAATTGGTTCAGGAAATTCCAGAAGCTGATTAATACCGACAGCGAATTCGGTGTAATTATAAAATTCCGTATTGGCTTCAACCCAATTGATTACTGTTTGCAGATCAATTCCTTTTTTCTCGAATTCTTCTAAACGATCCTCTATATACTCTTTCAATTCTTCTTCAATTTCAGCCCCCTTTATTAAGTCTCTCTCTCTATTATTCTCTTTTAAAATTTTAGTATTGGTTATTTTATTATTCTTATTTTCGGGTGCATCTGGTGCACTAGGGTGGTGCATGTCATTCACTAGGGGTGGTGCATCTGGTGCACTAGGGTGGTGCATGTCATTCACTACCCCCTGTTTAACTTCAGCAGGGCGACGAATTGTGTAGAGGTTAGATGTTGGGCTGATCTTACCGTTTTTACTTACTTTTTTTCTTTCTTCTTTGATCAATAGCCCCAATTTCACTAATTTTTCAACGCAGTCAATAGCTTTTCTTTTACTCATGGATGCTTTTTTGGCTATGGTTTCATAAGAAGGGAAAGCAGTATCATCTTGACTATTAGCATATGAGCGTAATACAACGTAAACCATTTTTTCGTATATCGTTAGCTCTTCCATGTCTAAAATTTCTGTTGGTACAACGAAAACTCTCAACGTGTCTTTTAATTGGTTTGCCATGATTAAGATCTTCCTTTCCTTCAGACAAAACAAAAAGGCGTACTTTACCCCCTTTCACCATCGCAACAGGGGTAAAATACACCTTTTATAAGTCCAAAAAAGAGAAATTAGAAAAATTTATTGGTTGAAAAATTGTGTGTATTCCATTTATAATGGACTTAACGTTATAAGGTTATTTTTTCCCCTGTTTACGTGGTGGTTAACAGGGCAGGTTGTTTCGGTGTGGTGGCCGAAGCAACCTTTTTATTTTGTCTTTTTTATTTTTTCGTTATTAACTTATATTCTAACGCGAAAATCCCTAAAATTCTAGTGATTTCCTCAATCTTTTGCAATGTTCAGAGATCTTCATCATAGTTTTCTATGCAAGAGCATAAGGAGTTTTTGCCCCCACCGAAGGTGTGGGATCAGGCAGTGCCTGATAAAACGATGGGGTCAAAAAAAGTGAGTTTTCTATATGGTTTCTATATGAACTCTATATATCATTCTATATAGTTTCTATATGCTTTTTTTGCATTTTAAACATTAGTGGGAGGAAAAGTGGAAAACTTTTGTATGATTTTTCACTGAAAAAAATGAGAGTGCCCATTTACATACCTTACATGCAGGTATTCAATAGAGTTCGAATGTTTCGAATAATATTGCGCGCAATAGGACCCGTAGGGAGTAAGATATGAGCTACTCTGGAATAGTTGAATAGAGTTTTTGGGCTGTATGAACAGCCCAATTTTTTTATTGACCCTGAAACACGCTAAAATGTTTCAAGACATTTTGTGTTTCTTCTTCTGTGATCCCGATATACCGGAGAGTAACAGAAGGATGAGAATGGTTCAAAATTTCTTGCAACATGGCAATATCCTTCGTGGCTTTATAAAACCAATAGCCAAATGTTTTTCTAAGCGTATGATTGCCGACATGCTCCACCCCGGCAAAATCAGCCGCCTTTTTCAGCTGGCGGTAAGCCTGTGTCGGTGTAATCGGTCGGTTTCCTTTCCTGGATGGAAAGAGCCACTCACTGTCTAATCCAGCTGCGTATTCATACACTTCCTCAAAACAATGGCCAATATAAATATCGCGGATTTTTTGGGTTTTCCCTTCTTTTACTCGTAAAACCTTCTCTTTTTTGTTTTTCAGCCTCAGAATCGCTTCCGTTTTGATTTTAAGCAGGTCTCCAACCCGTAGGCCAGTTTCACACCCTAACACAAATAAAATGTAATCTCGGGGCAAACAGTGGCGTTTTAACGCCCATTTCATATCATCTAATTGCTGCTGACTACGAATCGGCTGCACATTTTTTAGTGTCGACATCTTTTCTCCTTCCCTTGAAAATCAATGATTTGAATGTACGATTTTGTAGGATACCTCGATCATATCGAAGAAAAAGGGAAAGGACAAGAGAATAAGCGAAAATGAATGTATGATTTTATACAAATTCGTACATTTGTTCAAAACTGAAAAAGGTAGGGGAAAGTTAGGGAACTTGATACGTATCATTTTTTGCGAAAATGTATATACTTTGTATATACTTAAAAGACGGAAGGTGGTATAATTGAATTCCAATAAAGGAGAAGGGGTGGAAACAATGGCAATGGCAACAACTGTTCAAAAGTGGGGAAATAGTCTTGCAGTTCGTATCCCTAAAGATGTTGCTGAGCGAGTTTCGATTCATCAAGGCTCCGAAATCGAGTTAAGAGTTATAGATGATAAGAAAATCACATTAGTTCCAAAACAGAAGAAATACACGTTAGAAGAACTTTTAAAGCAAGCAAAGCCGGAAAATCGTCATAAGGAAATTGATTTTGGTATTGAAGGGAATGAATTAATTTGACCCAAGCACCAGACCGTGGGGATTTGGTTTATCTAAATTTCAACCCACAATCTGGACACGAACAAGCAGGACGTCGCCCAGGTATTGTATTGTCCCCGAAAGAATTTAATGAAATAACACGATTTGCACTTATTTGTCCAATTACAAACACAGTAAAGGGTTGGCCTTTTGAAGTAGAGCTCCCAGAAGGTTTAGCCATTCAGGGAGCTATTTTGACTGATCAAGTTAAAAGTTTAGATTGGGTATCCAGAAAGATTCAAATTAAGGATCAAGCACCACCCGAAATTGTAACTGAGTGTTTGAACAAAATACATACTTTTTTGTAAAAAGATAAAAAGCATCAAATAATGGAGTTGATCCGAATGAATGAAAGTAATTATTTAACACCGGAGCTAGTCGAAAAGATGTGAGCTTCTCTCAATAGCCTTACAGAGGAAAAAAAGTTAAAGCTGAAAAAGATGCTGCCACTCGTTGATGAGACACATAAACAGGCTTTACAAAAAATGATCATAAAATAGCATGATGGCGAATGCCATCTATAAAACACCTCAAAAACCCGGTCCGAAAAAGTGCATTTTTCGGACCGATTTAACCCTAAACTCATTTACCTTCTAATACATGGTTAATTGCTGCTCTTCCTCAACAATATGGCCCTTTAGTGGAATAACATACTGGAGTTTTACAACATCGACAAGCATACAAAGAGAAACATTTGATGATGTATAAAATTTTGTGTAGAGCATTTTACTAGACCAAAAGAAAAAAGGTAGGGTATTCTCTTCTTTAAATTCAATTTCAAATACTTTAGTAGCTGAATTGTTTCTTTTTAAGAGCATAAGACGATTTTTTTTATAAATTTAAAAAAGCGCCACTCTCTGACGTTATGTAAGGAGCCTATTGCAGGAAAATTATTCTTAGATTCATAGCAAAAAAAGTGGGACAAACATGGGATAAGCGTGGACCATTTGTGGGATTTTAATGGGCTATTCGTGGGACTTTAGTGGACTTTTTGTGGGCGAATCACCTTTTTTATGTCCCCATCGTTTTATCAGGCACTGCCTGATCCCGCACCTTTGGTGGGGGCAAAAACTCCTTATGCTCTTGCATCATCATCACTTTGAATTTGAACAGAACCGGATGTGGCTGTGGGGATTTACTCATTCATTACAAAAGAGATAAGACTCTCATTCAGGATGTTTTAGATCTCTTTTTACGTTTTCAATTATGCAGATACAAAAAAGGTAGTAGTTAGGTCCAAATTAGCAAAAAATTCGCAACTAAAAACACAAAAGTTCTTGTCGAAATGGTAGACTGATAGTAACATTAAAATTAAGTTAATAGGAACGGAAAATGAAAAAGGATTCTCAACGCGTGTAAGTAGTGTTGGCGCACTCTTACACCGTTCGCCGTAACCACCCTACGGCAAACACTTCGTGAGAACCCTGCATTAACTACTGTTTTTATATCCATATTGTACATTGGAAACAGTGAGTTGCGCAAGGGGTGAAATTTAGAACATTTAGGACGTGTTTGCCAAACGATGGCGGCGCGTCCTTTTTCGTTTCCGGAAAATTAGAAGGAGACGAAGAAATGAGAAAACAAGCAATCACCATCATATCAAACGAAGAAACATTTTCTAATTTACAAACCTTTGAGAGTGTTAAAGAATTAAATAAAGCAGTCAAATACTATAAACAAAAATACCAAAACGAATTAAAAAAGAATGATATTAGAGTGCTTGAACATTTAAGACGATATTCTTGTAAATATCCTGGAGTTTCCTTTCAAACAAAAAATAACATTGCTGAAGCATTAGGATTGGTAAGGATAACCATAATACGCATTTGTAAGAAATTAGAAAAATTAGGTATCATTAAACAATTTGAAATGAAACGTAAATCAGATATGAGACAAACAAGTAACGCAATAGTAATACAACCTATTCCAAAAAAAGGAAATGTTACACAAGAGAAAAGCGAAAATGTTACACCAAAAAACTCTACTCCTTCTAAAAAATATAATAAATTATTAAATAATAACGTCAACGACGTCGTCATAGATCATACATACTTGCCAAGTTTTATTGATCAATCATTCATTGAAACAGCTAAACCTTTCTTTAATGCACAACAAATTTATAAATTGTGGTTCTGGGTTAAAGTAGCCTACAAAAAATTCAAATTGAATAAACCACTAGCAGAATATATGGAAATAGTTAATAAAGCATTAAAAGAAACAGTTTTCTTATACAAACAAGGCAGAATCACCAATTCATTTAGTGGCTATTTCTATCGACTTGTAGAAGCTTATTTAGGCGTTGAAAAAAGAAGAGAAAATAGACATTTACTTTTCAATTGGCTTGAAGCGTGATCATTTGTAGTTCATGACTATCTTTTTGTGTGACCGGTATTTTTATGACTGTATGGCTGATATGTGTATTCAGTCATGACTTTATCAGAAGGAGAATCCTTTACAACAAAGAATATAGAATTATAATTTAATGACGCATGTTTGAATGACCGATATGTGAAAGGATGTAAATCAATGAACGATAATGAAAATGAATGGATGACTGTTACGGAAGTCAGTGAAAAAATAAATGTTCCAGTTGAAACGGTAAGGCGCTATTTAAGACAGTTCTCTTTATATTTGAAAGTTAAAAAGATGCATAAAAAGTATCTGATTCATGATGACTCTTTGACTGTACTGGAGACAATTAGGCAGCAATATGCGGAAGGTAAGAACGCAGAAGAAATAGAAAATTTCCTTGCAACAAGTGGAGTAACGATGACCATAACGGTTAAAAATGATGATGATGAATCAATAACCGTTCATGTAGCCGATGAATTAAAAGAGATCAAGAAGGCACTAGAAGAGCAGAAACAATTTAATGAAATGTTGCTGAAAAAGCTGGATGAACAAAATCGTTACATTAAGGAATCGTTAGAAAAGCGTGATCGACAACTCATGGAGTCCTTGACTCAATCTTTGGAAATTAGACAAGCTAGAATCGAAGCAGCCATAACAGAAAAAGAGACACAAAAAGGTTTTTTTTCACGTTTGTTTTCCAAAAAAGAGAAAGAAAAATAAGAAGGCCGATACAAAAGTGTATCGACCTTCGAAAATTGTGCACTGTAGGGCTCTGAGACAAATTTATCTTTCGTTATATGTATGAGTGTCTTGTTAAATGCAAAATTCGGCTTCATTTTGGCGTCGAGTTTCGGGGATCTGCTACTATTTTTTTGTGAAAGATGGTAAGGCGCTCTTAAACGCGTAATCAAAAGCCGGAGGCGAATAATACCATGCCCAAGTACGACAAAGAGAAAAAAATTAGAGTAGAGTTATTTTTTGACAAAAAAGAGGATGCTGACATCATAGAGTATATGGATCGCTATGGCTCTTCAAGGGCCGGATGGATAAGATCCGCCTTGAAGTCGTTTAAAATACAGAATATGTTTTCTGATTAAAGGTAGCGCTAACATTTTGGAAATTTTGTACGCTAAGCAATTTCTTTAATAAAAAAACCGATTTCCTGTACGCTAAGGAAAATCGGATGGGGTAGAGAAAGCGAGTTATGATACACCGAAAAATAGCTTAGTTTATGGTATCAAGATTAATTGTCCTTACTAGTTTAAATCCAAACGATCTATTGTAGAAAATTATTTTTAGTTTCATATTTAGATAAAACTATATGTGTGACAGTTCCAGCAAACAAAGTTATCGAATTAATAAAGTGTTCTATATCCGACAATTGTTTTAACCGAAGCTTTACAATGTAACAGGCTTTTCCTGCAATGCGATAACAAAATTCTGCTGTATCATATTCAGCAATAAAATCCCTGAATTTTTCGTAATCTCCATATCTTAAAGTAACTTCTACAAAGCATTCAACTGTATACCCTAACTTTGCATAATCCAGCTGAATTGTATACCCTTGAATATATCCCTCATTTTCAAGTTTCCTTACCCTCTCGGTAACAGATGGAGCTGATAAATGTATCCTCTTGGCTATTTCACGCATAGAAAGTCTAGAATCCTCTAGTAGTAAATTTAATATTTTTTTATCCATATCGTCTATTTTCATCTGATAAACATCACCCTAAAAAAAATTTCAACTAAAACCAATTTTACACAAAAATCATTTCAAATGAAATGGAAAATGTTAATTTTTTATAATATCATGATTTCAATGATAAAAATTAATTTAGAAATTTCCGTATTTGTTAAATTGATGTAAAGATCATAAAAAAATGTAAAAAATGTAAAAAATGTTAATTTTTAGTTATCTATTTATTAATAATAGTTAGTGAATTAAGAATAAATAGATAACAGAGGTGGATTATGTTTGAAAAACATGAAATCTTAAAATGGGAAGAAAATGATTGGAGAAAAGAAGTATTTCTCAACTTTGCTAAGGATTTAACAAATAAGGACCCAAAATTCCCTTGTGTGTTTGGAGCAAGCGGATTCCAACAAAATCAACTTCGGTTTGATTTCTTTGCTGGCATAGAAAAAGAATCTATTAAATTATTAGCTCACTCATTAAAACGTTATCTAAAAGCAGCTAAGTCTTTTGGGAGTTATACTTCATTTGTAGCTTTTTTTAATATTGATACAAATAAAAGTATTCAGGAATACGAGGGTATTTTTTGGGATGTGTTAAAAGAATTACATAAGATTGATGAAGAACCTTGGCCTATTGATATACCTAAAGATACTAATGATCCAAAGTGGGAGTTTTGCTTTGGAGGAGAGCCAATTTTTGTAGTATGTAATACTCCAGCACATAAGTTGAGAAAAAGCCGAAGTGCAAGTACATTTATGATTACTTTTCAACCTAGATGGGTTTTTGATGAAATTGGCCTTTTAACCCCAAACGGAGAAAAATACAAAAAAATTGTTAGAGATCTTCTAAGTAAATACGATGAAATTCCAGAATACCCCTATTTAGGTTCGTATGGGGACCCAGGAAATAAGGAATGGCTACAATATTTTATTCCAGAAACAAATGATATTAAAAATATTGATAAATGTCCTTTTCATCAATTCATTAAACAGGAGGCTAATAATATGGGAAAAGTATCTTATATTAGTGGGGAAAGAGTAAATTTGGAAAGTGCAGTAATTGAATTACTACCGGAAACCGGATCAGTAGAAGTACAGAGAGATACTCCGTTTAGAGAGCATAAAACTCATACTCATCCTACTGATGAAACTTTACTAATTATTGATGGAGAGATTACTTTCTATGCAGAAGATCAAGAAATAAAATGTAAATCCGGTGATAGAATTCTTTTACCAGCTGGTACTAAGCATTCTTCTATTGCAGGCCCTAATGGTTGCTTATATGTTATTGCTTTAGAATTTATATCACCTGAGCAGCAAAAAAAAGAAGAGGTGGAATATGCAAACTAAGAAAATTGGGCTAATTATGCGTAAAGGATATAAAATTCAGGAAGATCATATTGAAACATTAGGACGTTTAGTGGATGAAATACATCTCTGGACTGGTATCCAAGAGGCTATATACGATCCAAGATTTAAGTATGTTCATATTATCTCGGAAGAGGATGACGAGAATTTAGTAGAAGAAATTTATAAAGTAGCTAAGGAATATGGTGTCACTAATTTTGTTACCTTTCAGGAAACAGATATTATCCTTACTGCTAAAATCAATAACCTTTTCCATAATGATTTTGTATCGATACAAGCAGCATGTATATCCCGTGATAAATCAAAACAAAGAGAATTTATGACAAAACATGCTTTGCCAACACCTTTCTACTTTAAAGTGAATACTATTAATGAGGCCGTAAAAGTGGCAAATAAAATCGGCTACCCATTTATATTAAAACCAACTTTAGCAGCGTCTAGTTCAAATGTTTCGTTAGTAAACAATGAACGTCAGTTAGTAGATGCCTTTAGAAAAATAGAATTACTATTCAAATCAAGAAAAGGATTTTATTATAATACATCCTCACAATCATTAGCTTTAATTGAGGAGTTTTTACCTGGAGACGAAGTTACAGTGGACGGGGTAGTGGTTAATGGAGAGTTTTACTTAGGTGGTATTCATCACAAAAAAAGAATGGACGGTCCTTATTTCGAAGAAGATGAATATACCTTACCTTACATCGATAAAGAAGAAGTAGAGATTATCTCGATAGTGAAACAAATCTGTAAGCATCTTTCTATAAAAGAAACTCTATTCAATGCTGAATTGAGAAAAGATTCTAATGGACAATTTAAAATTGTTGAATTTAGTGTTAGAATTAGCGGCGGACACGTGTACCGTAATATTCGTGATGTGTATGGTATTGACCTTGTTGCATCTCATATTTCAAGTCTCTTTTCCGATCAAGAAGGGATTAAATTATTCCTTCGAAGAACAAACATTCCCAAAGCTTCAACTTGTATAAAATTTGTTTATCGAGAAGGATTAATTGTAACTAACAATGTGGGAGAAGCGAAAAATTCTCCATATTTTAGATCCTATTATCCTGTAGCTTCTCCGGGAGAATTTATTAGTTGTGCTCCGAAAGGGTTTGATATTGTAGGCTTACTCTCTGTAAGGTATAAATATAACTGCCCAGAGGACTTAGCAGAAGTAATTAATATTTCAAAAACGTTAGAAAATAAACTGGATTTAAACATCTCATCAGTTGTGAAAGAAGGTACATCAATTGGGTTTTAATCGTCTGTTTTTTATATTTATTCTTGCGCTAACCTTAAGTGGGGAGGGCATGCTCACTGTTACACTTACATGGACAATTTTGGATAAAGGAGGGTCTGTTACCAACTTAGGGATTATCTTATCTTTAATGAGCATTTTACCATTTTTAATGCAAAACTACTCTAAAAAATTAAGGGGATTGATTACCAATTCCCCTCTTTTGATTTTCGGTATTTGCCGAAGTATAGGGATTATTGTTGTCATTTTCAGCTTAGCTAATTCAAAATATATTGGTTTAAATAGTTTATATGTTTTTGCAGGTATTTTCTCTATTATCCTCTTTTTATCAACACAGAGTCTAGAAACTTTTATGTCACAACTTGTTCTAGATGGTAAACTAACTGCCAATAAAGCATCAAATATGTTGCAGACTTCTATACAAATTGGGGCCTTCGGAGGTAACGCTATCGCAGGTTTTATGCTTAGTATAGGAGGATTTGTTTATGTTTTATATGCCTTATTGGTATCTTTAGGTGCCGGTATATTTGTGTCCTTTTTTAAAAAAAGTTTGAGTGGATCCAATATAACACCTATATCGACTTCAAAAACCGATGTAACAAATAATAATAAACAGTTAAAAAGTAATTCAATTGTTCTGACATTAAGTGTTATAGCAGTCGGTATCTTAACAATACAATTATCATCCTTTAATTTTTTACTACCAATTTTATTTCATGATGTTTACAAATGGGAACCAGCTCAATATGGCTTGGTTAGCTCAGTAGCTGGCGTCGGCGCCCTATTAGCTACACTTATTGGGAAATATGAAAAATATATACCTGGGAATATCTTTATACTAATTGCTTGTATCGATTTAACTCTTGGTATGGTTAACTCTTGGTATTTATCAATATTTTGTGCTTTTGCTTTAGGGTTTGTATTTAATCGATCACGTATTTTTCAACGTCAGATTATGTTTGAAAATATTTACACTAAAGAAGAAACCTCGATTTGGGCAGGTAGATCTACAGTAGTTTTACAAGTAACTAAATCTATATTACCATTGTGTCTTGCCTTCCCCTTAGAATGGATAGGAAATATGAATTCGGGAAAGATGCTAGGTTCAGTTGGCATTTTTGTTACACTATGCTTAATAATTATTTATAGTTATGAAAGAAAGTATAGTAATGTTGTAAGACAACAAAATGTTAGATGATGTATAAAATTTTGTGTAAAGCATTTTGCTAGAACAAAAGAAAAAGGTAGGGTATTCTCTGATTTGGACCACAACACATTCCAGAGAAAGGAGTACCCTACCTATGTCTAAAAGAAGTATACCGAATGTCGACTGGGCAAATCAACTGGAAAATGCCATTCGTCAGTTTGTAAAAGAAAAATTAGAACTGATTATGCGGGAAGAAATCAAAAATTTCCTCGAAATCGAACAGGCTGGAACACCGAATATGAGAAACGGCTACTATCAGCGAAATCTAGATACGCAATATGGCCGGATTGAGGGTCTTTTGGTTCCAAGAGACCGAAACGGGGAATTTCAAACACAGTTGTTTGCCCCTTACCAACGGCACACCGGCTGGCTGGAGGAAGCAATCATTAGGATGTATCAAAGTGGCATGAGTACACGGGAAATTGGCAAGTTTATCGAACGAATTCTAGGAAGCACCTATTCTCCTGCGACGATCAGCCGGATTACCGATGTCGTGAAGGAAGACATCGAGAAATGGCACGCTCGTCCACTACACCAGCGTTATTCGGTCTTATATTTGGACGGCTTGTACGTGAAACTTCGCCGGGATACGGTAGAGAAAGAAGTTATTTATGTGGTATTGGGGGTGAACGAAGAAGGGTATCGTGAAATTCTTGATTTCTTCGTAGGAGGACAAGAAAGCGCCTATGTATGGCAGGAGATTCTCCAACAGCTCTACAAAAGAGGCGTCAAGGAAGTGCTTCTTGGCGTCTTCGATGGCCTTCCGGGGTTGGAGGAAGCCTTTAAGGCGGTGTATCCGAAAGCCGATGTGCAGCGCTGTGTCGTGCACAAAGTCCGCAACACCCTCAGCCGTGTTCGGAAAAAAGATCAATTCGAAATGGCGGAGGACCTGAAACTCATTTATCGTTCTCCGAATAAAGAAATCGCATTGGAGATGTTTCAACAGTTTCAATCCAAATGGTCTCACAAATACCCAAGCATGTGGGGAAGGCTTAACTGTTTGTTGTTTTCGTTGTTTCTGGCGCTTAAGTTCCTCGATTTTAGCTTGTCTCATTTCATCGGACAGCACGCGATCCACATAAGCCGATAGATACTTAATACCGCGGTTAGTCCGTTTTTGTGCTTCGTTAATCTTAATTGCTACATATTTAACGATTTTATCTAATGGTTGAATTTCTCCTTTTACATAATTATTAATCTTGTTTTCATAAGGAGGTAAACCTAAAATGGTAGCAAACGTATTTAACGGTGAATCCTTTGCCGCAGTAGGCTTTTCGGTGTTTTCTACTTCGCAAACTTCTTCGCAAAGTGATAAATCCAAAATAGATGCAATACGTTCAAAATTTGCATGGCTGCGGAAAATGAATACAGGTGTTTTGGCTCCATTGGATTTCGGATTTTCCCTATAGCAAACAACAACTTCACCAGAATCTTTTAAAAGTCTGATAGCGTTGTCTACTGTTCGTAATGAGACATCTAATTTTTCTGCTAGTGTTTCACGTCCATTGAACGAAAAACCGCGATCAGTAGCCTTCCACACAATTTCATCAATAACCAATGTTGTTTTTTGGGCTTTACGGAATTTGCGGCCTAATGCTTCAGCAATTCGATTCATCAGTTCATATTTGATTTTCCGTCTCTTGTAAATGAATTCTGTCACTTTTTCGATCTCTTTAAGTTCTGTAAATTGTTCGTTAGTGATGATTTGCATTTTTTTTCGTCTCCTTCTAATTTTTCGGAAACGAAAAAGGACGCGCCGCCATGGTTTGGCAAACACGTCCTAAATGTTCTAAATTTGACCCCTTGCGCAACAGACTGTTTCCAATGTACAATATAAGTACAAAACAGTTAACGCAGGGATTCTTGACAGGTGTTTGCCGTAGTGCTGTACGGCGAACGGTGTAAGAGTGTTGGCCCACTACTTACACACGTCGAGAATCCTTTTTCATTTTCCGTTCCTATTAACTTAATTTTAATGTTACTATCAGTCTACCATTTCGACAAGAACTTTTGTGTTAATTTATGGTTTTTTTTTATGCAAGAGCATAAGGAGTTTTTGCCCCCACCGAAGGTGTGGGATCAGGCAGTGCCTGATAAAACGATGGGGTCAAAAAAAGTGAGTTTTCTATATGGTTTCTATATGAACTCTATATATCATTCTATATAGTTTCTATATGCTTTTTTTGCATTTTAAACATTAGTGGGAGGAAAAGTGGAAAACTTTTGTATGATTTTTCACTGAAAAAAATGAGAGTGCCCATTTACATACCTTACATGCAGGTATTCAATAGAGTTCGAATGTTTCGAATAATATTGCGCGCAATAGGACCCGTAGGGAGTAAGATATGAGCTACTCTGGAATAGTTGAATAGAGTTTTTGGGCTGTATGAACAGCCCAATTTTTTTATTGACCCTGAAACACGCTAAAATGTTTCAAGACATTTTGTGTTTCTTCTTCTGTGATCCCGATATACCGGAGAGTAACAGAAGGATGAGAATGGTTCAAAATTTCTTGCAACATGGCAATATCCTTCGTGGCTTTATAAAACCAATAGCCAAATGTTTTTCTAAGCGTATGATTGCCGACATGCTCCACCCCGGCAAAATCAGCCGCCTTTTTCAGCTGGCGGTAAGCCTGTGTCGGTGTAATCGGTCGGTTTCCTTTCCTGGATGGAAAGAGCCACTCACTGTCTAATCCAGCTGCGTATTCATACACTTCCTCAAAACAATGGCCAATATAAATATCGCGGATTTTTTGGGTTTTCCCTTCTTTTACTCGTAAAACCTTCTCTTTTTTGTTTTTCAGCCTCAGAATCGCTTCCGTTTTGATTTTAAGCAGGTCTCCAACCCGTAGGCCAGTTTCACACCCTAACACAAATAAAATGTAATCTCGGGGCAAACAGTGGCGTTTTAACGCCCATTTCATATC
>ERZ1673756.45-NODE-45-length-22237-cov-22.550762_pt1 | contig 22237 bp, 19 predicted proteins | sample MGYA00580182_ERZ1673756 | MGnify/ENA primary metagenome ERZ1673756 (study PRJEB41219, sample SAMN04549593) | soil metagenome | isolation source: soil | place: USA: Texas, Big Bend National Park | collected 2009-03-17 ... | reverse complement strand
TCCCTCAACAAATGAGGGGGTTAAATTTTGCCCACAATAATTTTACTCATACTTGATACAGAAGAAAAACCATGGTCATAAAAAAAGGAACGCCCCGCTCTATGGCAGTGCCTTCCCTGTTGAATCATTTCTATTGAATTCTTCGCTTAGCGATGGCTCTTACATGGCGTATTTGCGGTTCACCCATTTAAAAAACGATGGCAGGATAGCGACGACAATGATGACGCGGATCACTTGAACGGCGACCACAAAAGTAGAATCCGCGTTAAGGATCACGGCTGTCGCGGCCATCTCGGCAATCCCTCCCGGAGCAAATGCCAAAACCGAAGTGGCCAATCCGATACCCGTAAACCGAGAAACAATATAGGCGCAGACAGTTGTAGCCATCACCAGTCCAATCGATCCGGCCAATCCCACAAGAAAAATACGCCGTGCACCTTGAAACATTTCCTTGTTTAAAGAAGAGCCAATGCTTGCTCCCATGAGAATTTGCGCAACGATCATCAGCCAATTCGGCCACCATGCATTCAAATCGTGCCCTTTCAGCACTCCGCCTAACGTTTGCGCGATCGCCACAAAGATCATTCCTCCAACAAGCCAAGGAGAGGGGACTCTGATCCATTTTGCGACAAAAACTCCAGCTGCCGCCACAGCCACCAAAACTGCCGTCCAAGCTAGATGAGGATCGGTCGTTTGAAGAACGGCTATCGTTCGCGTCCCTTTACCGACAAAGTGTGAAGAATGCAGCGCCCACATCGAAATAAAAAAAGGAACCGTCCCCGTTACAAGAAGCACCCGAACCATTTGAGTAAGGCTGACAACCGCTACATTCGCCCCCAACTCGCTCGCAATTCCCGGCATGGCAGAAAGCCCTCCGGGAGCCGTTCCCACAAAACTCGTGATGAAATCGGTCGAGCTGAACCGCCATAAAATGAATCCAGACAATAGCGAAAAACTGATCGATAAAAGCAGCATGGCAAGTACAATCAAACCGTCCTCATGAAAGACACGCCATACAGTGGTATTCATTTGTTGTCCCAATTGAATTCCTAAAATAAATTGACCGATCCACATCCAATGTTTCATCAGCTTGATTTCCACTTGTTGAAAAGAAACAAACGTCGGTTTCCAAAGGGCCAGACCGCCGGCCAACATCAATGATCCGATCATCCAACCGATAGAAACTCCCGTTCGCGACAATAAAAATCCGCCGATACTGCTAATCAAAATAAACCATAAGTTTTGCAGAATCTTTTTTGTTGATTGCATAACGACCATCCTCTTTCAGTCCCCGACTTCTTTGCTTTCCAATCGCTTTTCATTTCTCATGATAGCCAACATATGCCTCCTCTATTATAACAGGGAAGTTCCTTTCAATTGGTACTCGAAGATTGGCTATTCTATGCCCCCACGCCCTCTCGCTTTTATGTCATACTTACAAAAAAGCAGTCCAACAGAAACATTCGCCCATCCCTCTTATAAGGGAGTGGGCGAATGTTTGTTCTGAAAAATACAGTATAATTAGTTTTTCCTCTATCCTTGATCTATGTCCGCTTCCTTTTAATGCCTGGTTTGAATATATAAAAGCTGCGGCCTGCTGTGTTTTCCACAGCAGACCGCTGAATTCAGTTTCATCTAGGATGTTGCAGAAAAAGAGGGGGAAATTTCTAAAAACAGGAACGAGAAAGTTTTCTAAACTATCGAAAACTCCATTCAACGAAAATGATTCTCATTTAGTTCCTTCGTTTTTAATGATAATGATTATCATTATCTTTGTCAAGGATTTCAAGAAACTTTTTTGGCGATTAGAGATTCTTTATTCTGAAACGACACGAAAACTGCTATAATGCAATATAGAAACCCCTGATCTGTCGACAGATGGATAAACGATGATTTCGACATCCGAAGATTACGAATAAAGGAATGATGCAAGTGGCTGACTATCGGCAATTTTACGATAAATTAGCAGAAGTGGTCATGAAAGACAATATTAAAGTAGACGAATGTCTAAAAAAACACACCTATACACGGTTAGGTGGTAAAGCGGACCTTTTTGTCACACCTACTACTTTTGAGGAAGTTCAAGCAGTGGTTCAATTTGCGAAAAAAGAACAAATTCCTTTCACTTTGATCGGCAATGGGTCCAATTTAATCGTGAAAGATGGTGGAATACGCGGCATTGTTCTTTGTTTAAAAAACTTGAACAAAATCGTTGTGGAAGGAAATCAGCTCCGCGCACAAAGCGGCGCTGCGATTATCGATGCTTCTAGATACGCCTTGGAAAACCGGTTAACCGGCCTGGAATTTGCGTGCGGAATACCGGGTACGGTTGGAGGAGCCGTTTTTATGAATGCCGGTGCCTACGGCGGAGAAATAAAAGATGTGCTCGATTATGTGATGGTCGTGGATCGCGACGGAAACTTATTAAAACTGCCGGCTTCTGACCTCGATCTTTCTTACCGTACAAGTAATGTGGCCGAAAAAGGCTATATTGTGCTGGAAGCTGCCTTTGCATTGCAGCCCGGTGACTACGAAGAAATCAAAACAGTAATGGATGACTTAACAGAGCGCCGCGAGTCCAAACAGCCTTTGGAATATCCGTCTTGCGGCAGCGTGTTTAAACGGCCGCCCGGTTATTACGCCGGAAAACTGATCCAAGACAGCGGACTTCAAGGCACACGGATCGGCGGCGCAGAAGTCTCCACTAAACATGCCGGCTTTATCGTCAATATCGATAATGCTACTGCAGCCGACTATATCGCCTTGATTCGCCATGTACAAAAAACCGTCAAAGAGAAATTCAACGTCAACCTCGAAAGAGAAGTCAAAATCATCGGGGAAGACTTAACAGACCCTTCGAAACAATGCTAACGCAAAAAGCAAAAGGGATCGTTTCCCGTCCATTCAAGCGGGGAATGATCCCTTTTTTCAGTATTTGAAGACATCACATGAAGGATTGGACTCATTATTATCCGGCCGGTTTCACATTTTCGTGCTATTCAATGATCTGGATCAACAACGGTCATCCAAGTCCTCTGATTTTTTTATGGATCAATGATTAACGCGATGATTTTTAACCTCTTTCATACCCATATGTGATGCATCCTTCCTAATCGATATGCTTAGCCATCTTTATCGTCCGTGCGATATGGCGGGATGTTTGTTGAAGGTAAAACTCAGCGTGTTGAACGGCTTTTTCCCACGGGATGACCCCCGGGACTATGCTATAAAGGGTATCGATTCCGTGCTTTAGCACGATGTCGCTGTCTTCGGATAACGAACCGGCAATGCCGATCACCGGAATACCATATTGTTTTGCGGCTTTGGCGACACCGATAGGCGTTTTCCCCGAAATCGTTTGACCGTCTATGCGTCCTTCCCCGGTAATCACAAGAGAAGCATCTTTGACGCGCTCTTGAAATTGAACAGCCTCCAGCACAATCTCGACCCCTCGCTTTAATTCCGCATCCAGAAATGCAAGCAAGCCGGCGCCGAGCCCGCCTGCCGCTCCGGCACCGGGAACATGGCGAATCGGTTTTTCCAATGTTTGTTCCACCACATCAGCAAAGCGGCTTAAATTTTCGTCCAGCTGTCGAACCATTTCCGGTGTGGCGCCTTTTTGCGGGCCAAACACAGCTGAAGCTCCGTTCGGGCCCGTTAAAGGATTATCGACGTCACAAGCAACATCGATTTTCACCTTTTTCAGCCTTGAATCGAGCGATGACAGGTCAATCTCCGCCAATTCCGACAAATGCCCTCCCCCCGGGGCAATTTCTTGTCTCTTTTGATCCAAAAGCCGGCCTCCCAGCGCTTGAATCATTCCGGCACCGCCGTCGTTCGTAGCACTTCCGCCGACTCCAATGATCAAATGTTCTACACCCTTATCCAGAGCAGCTCGAATTAATTCTCCCGTTCCTCTGGTCGTTGTGAGCAGAGGGTTTCGTTTTTCGTTCGGGACAAGATGTAATCCGGAAGCAGCCGCCATTTCGATGACCGCTGTTTTTCCGTCACCAAGCAAACCAAAAAACGCATCTACCGGTTCTCCTAATGGTCCTGTCACTCGTTTTTCGATGACGGTCCCTCCGGTCGCGTCCACTAATGACTGAACAGTCCCTTCTCCCCCATCTGCCATTGGAATTAACACGTACTCCGCTTCCGGAAATACGTCCCGAAATCCTTTTTCGATCGCACGAGCGGCTTGAAAAGCAGACAAACTTTCTTTGAACGAATCAGGTGCAATCACAATTTTCATCGTTTCATCTCCGTTTCTTTATGATCCGAAAAGGTGAAATACTCCATAAATCAAGGTGGATACGACCGCTAATGTCATTCCAACAAGCGATTCATATGGCATCAGTTTAAGACGTTCTTTCATTTTCATATGAACACTGCCCGCTGTAGCATGGAAAAAGCTCCCGTGAGGCAAGTGGTCTAACACGGTAGCCCCCGCATGAACCATGGCCGCACCCGCTAACGCAGAAACACCCAACCCCACAATCGTGCCTCCAAATACGCTGCTGGCGACCGCTGTCCCTGCCGTTGTAGAAGCGGTAGCAGCTGACATAAAGATTCCAGCAATCGGCGCTAATAAATAGGCCGGCAATCCTGAATGAGTTAAGCCGCTGATGATCCCCTCTTTTAACGACGAGTTCGCAATCACTCCGGCTAACGTTCCTGTCCCTAATAACATAATGGCAACGCCGGACATTTTCGACAAACCGGAAATGGCATAAGCATTGATCTTCTTGGATTGTTTCATCACCATTGCCCCCACTATTCCACCAGCCGGAAGTGCGATCATAGGATCAATATCCATATGAAAAGTCGGGCGCAGCGCCAGCAACGCAATGGTTACTATGGGAGCCGTAATCGCAGCTAAAAAACTGGGCAATTCTTTCTGTTCATGGCCGGCTGATTCCGTTTGTTCCGCAATCATTGTCCCTTTTCGCATCAATTTCTTCGCCAAAAGATAAGTGACCACCATTCCGAAAAAAGCCGGAAGCACCCCGGCAGCCATTAAAGACGTCAACGGAACATGGAAGGAATCTGAGGCAGCGATCGCATTCGGGTTAGGCGACATAATGTTGCTCGCTTTTCCTCCGCCAATCATCGCCAATAAAATGGCGGGTTTGGATAACTGTGCCCGACTGGCAATCGCCAGCGCAATAGGCGCAACCGTTATCACAGCGACATCCACAAACACTCCGACCATCGTCAAAATCATGGTCGCAATAGCCAACGCTAATAACGCCCTTGCTTCTCCGAGCTTTCGTACGATCGTTTCCGCAATCGACGCTGCGGCTCCGGACTCAATCAGCACTCCTGCCAACACCCCTGCAGCTAAAATACGCAGGACAGCAGGGACCATCCCTTCTGCTCCTTCCATCATCACATCCACCGTATTGGTCACATCGGCTCCTCCAGCGATTCCGCCAATGAAAGCCCCTGCCATCATTCCGTAAGCAGGTGAAACTCTGCGCAAAATAAGCACGATCGCCATCGCTAAAGCGACGATCGCACCTAAAGCGCTTACTTGAACCCCCATAATCTCCCCCCCTTTGATTGTCCTTTTAATCGCCGCCTCAGTTTCGTTTTGAAGCCGTATGAGTATTAACAGCCTTCCTTTCTTCCGTCTAAGGAAGTGTTAAGCTTATGAAGATAGGATATCTACCGTTCTATATGCTTTTCACAATGAAACCCCAAACCTTGTAAACTTGCTTTTTCTCAATTTGCTGGCAACTTCAATAATATGTACGGGGCTGCAAAAATATGTAGTCAAGGGACAATACTCGTATTAACCTATCAGATTCATTTTCTTGGCAGTGTTATTCGCTTGAATTTTCATGAAAATCAGCAAACAAACCAGCCTATTTTTATCGAAGTTTTATCTACTTTTTATATTAAAGATTCACTATCCATTTGAAAACCATTATTTGTTAAAAATCGAGGGTTTTTCGCGTTCTTAAACGAAAGAAACGGCAATCCGATGCTTATAAAGCCAAAAAAGCAAACCCGCTTTCCGATTGAAATCGGAAACGGGTTTGCCAATCAGCCATCTATTTTCACATTTTATTCCGGACGATTGTCGGCATTTGGGTCTACCTTAAAAGAAGGCTTAAATCCTCGATACTTCACGTCTATCATCATTCCGGCAGCAGCGTGATGCAATTCATGGCAATGGTACATCCAATCACCGGGATTGTTCGCTTGAAAAGCGATGACATATACTTCTCCCGGTTTGACATTGAGTGTATCTTTTATCAAAGGCGATCCTGTCAGCGGTTTTCCGTTTTTACTTAATACTTGGAAAGAGTGGCCATGTAAATGCATCGGATGATCAACAGTCGAAATATTTCGTAACGTGATTTTGACTAAATCTCCTTTGTTTACATAAATCGGATCCGTCTTCGGATAGTATTTTCCGTTGATGGTATAATGCGTGGTGCCTTTCTTGTCCACTTTTACGCCTAAATCCATGGTATAGTTTACATCATATTTTTGATTCAAAGTAAATCTGGACGGTCCCTTTTCGCCGTATTTTGTTATATCCAACTGCGGCAATGAAGTCTTATAATCCGGCTTATCTGTATGGCGGTTTGACCCTTCATAAACGATTTTGGCCACCATGTTTTTGTCCGCTTTATTGTGATCATGAGAATCGATATACCATGTTCCGGGATGATCGGCTGTAAATTCAATATCATATCGTTCACCTGGCGCGACAGGGATGAGCTTATTTTTCACTAATTGCGGATTATGAATCGGGTTTCCATCGGTGGCAACCACCTTAAACGCATGGCCATGCAAATGAATATAATGAGTGATATAACCGGCGTTGATCAATCGAATACGTACTTTATCGCCTTTGCGAACCTTTAATGGCGGTATGGAATCTCCGGATTTTCCATTGATCGTATACAAATCATACGTTCCCATGTTATCGCCGTTCATATCCGTATGATTCTTGCCGCTCTTCATTTCATCCATCGTTATGCCGGATGAATTCCATTCATCCAACATAAGAGTATAGTCTTTGTCGACTTTTTCTTCGTTTGCTCCCTCCACGATGATGGCTCCATATAAACCTTTATCGATTTGATTCACACTATCTTGGTGGGAATGATACCAATATGTACCCGGTACAGTGGCAGTAAAATGATAAGTAAAAGAATGGCCGGGTTGCACTGAGTTCATGGTCACCCCCGGAACGCCATCTTGGCTGTTAGGAACCGGAAGCCCATGCCAATGAATGGTCACAGGTTGTGGCAATTCATTTTTAAGCGTGATATTCACGGTTTGACCTTGTTTTAATTTTATAATAGGTCCTGGTACAGAACCATTGAAAGTCCAAACGGGAAACTTATGTTTAGAATCAAATGAATTCACTGCTTCTTTTGCTGTTATGGTAATGTTATTTCCCGCTAGTTCTTTTGTGGCAGTGGTCATAGGCAAATTCGAATAATCTTTTTGACTACCGGACATTTGGGAATGATCACTGTTTTCCGTACTCTTGCTATCCATATTGGACGTATCATGACTGTTCGCTTTATCATTGGCGTTTGAGCAAGCGGCAGCGATGATCACCAAAATAGATAGAATCATGATGAACCCCAATTTTTTCATTTTTATACCTCCCTACCGTATATCATAATATAAAAAATGACAGATTGAACGGAGAGAGTGTAAACAATTCATGAATTTCCATTTTCGAATGAAAGACTTTTCGATAAGAGAACACCAGATGTTGGAGCTTTTATCTTTGATCGACAGGTCGATAAACATTTTCTTTTTGAAATGAAGGAATGTCTATTGTCACCCGAAAAAAATCGTACTATAATAATCATGTGTCTTTCGGGATGTAGCTCAGCTTGGTAGAGCACTAGCATGGGGTGCTAGGAGTCGCAGGTTCAAATCCTGTCATCCCGATCGTTCCATACAGATTTTCAATAACCTTCCTTCACTCGACATTTTACTTTTAAAGCATCTGCCATTTTGCAGATGCTTTTTTCTATTTTTCTCCTAAGTATGAACATTTGAGAAACGCTTTCCACCCATTTTCGACTATGTTTCACCACAGGATGATAGAACCGCGGAGAAAGATCGTATTTCCTTTCTCTTTGATGATGGTGAGGGTAACCTGAATTTCATCACGAAAACGATTTAGGTGCCGCTCTTCCTAACATTTAGATAAAATATGAAACTTCTGATTTTTTCTGGAACTAATCGAGAGTTTTTCGTCTGTCTCTTTTATTCTTCCATTACTGTTCCATTCATTCATGCCAATAGTATAAAACTTCCATTCAATCCCTAGCGCTTTTAAGATTTATCTTTTCTTTCAGCCCTGTATTTCAGAATTTGCTGTCCATTAATGTGCGAAAAAAAGACGGGAATCCTTTTAGCAAGTGATTTCCCGCCTTTTTTCATTATAAATAGCTGAACTATTTAGCTAAATTTCCATCGGCAATTGGTTTTTTTCTCGTTCTTATGCGATTCGTTATCCTATTTTCTTTTGGTTCCACCCGCCGAATAAAGAAGGACAAGACAAAAGCAATGACGGTCAAGCCGGTAGCTACCATGAAGGCATCTTGAATCCCCATCGCACTTCCTTGGTGAATCGCCATCGCCATATGCACTTTATCGGCAGGAGAAATATGTTGAGAAGCAACAATATTTTGTATATGCGCTTTTCCTTCATTCGTCATAATCGTGACAAAGAAGGCCATTCCAATAGCGCCTGCGATCATTCGCAGCGTGTTTACCATCGCCGTTCCATATTTATTCAAACTTAGCGACAATTCATTTAAACCGGCCGTAAAAATAGGCATCATCACTAGGGAAATGCCAAGCATCCGGACAGTATAAACGGCCACTACATAAGCAAAAGTCGTGTTCGTTTGAAGCCGGGTAAGCATATAGGTAGTGACGATCGTAATCGCCAATCCGACAACGGCCAGCCATTTAGCTCCGAATTTGTCAAAAAGCTTGCCCGTAATAGGAGACATCAATCCCATGACTATACCACCCGGCAAGAGCAATAAGCCCGATTCCAACGGAGAAAATCCACGAATATTTTGCATGTAAATCGGCATCAAAATCATCCCTGAGAACATGGCCATCGTCACTAAAATATTAATAATCGTGGTAAGTGTAAAAATCGGATACCGAAAAATACGGAACTCCAATATCGGTTCATCCACCATCAATTGGCGCCATACGAACAAAATCAAGCTGATTCCGCCAACGATCAAAAGCGCCATGACATCCGGACTTTCCCAGCTTTTGGTTCCTGCTGTTGAAAAAGCATAAAGAATCCCGCCAAAGCCAATAGTAGATAGTATCACGCCAATAGTATCCAGTTTTGGTCGGCTCGTTTCCGTCACATTTTTTACGAGAAACAGAGAAACGATCAAATCAGCAAGAGCAATGGGGAATATAATGAAAAACAGAACCCGCCACGAATGGTGTTCCAAAATCCATCCCGATAATGTCGGTCCCACTGACGGTGCAAAGTTCATGGCTACGCCAAATATCCCCATCGCAAAACCACGGCGTTCCGGCGGAAATAACGTAAAAATCACATTCGTGATCAACGGAAACAAAATCCCCGCTCCAGCCGCCTGTACTACCCGGCCGACCAACAGCACGGAGAAACTAGGAGCAATGCCGCAAATAAGAGTTCCAACGGCAAAAAGCCCCATCGAAGAGATATATAATTGCCTTGTCGTAAATCGATTCATCAAAAAAGCGGTGATTGGAATAATGATCCCATTCACTAGCATAAAGATCGTGATTAACCAGTTTACGGTAGCCGCGGAAACGTGCATATGATCCATAATTTGCGGCACAGCCACATTAATTAACGTTTGATTTAAAAACGCGATCAAAGCTCCTATCATCATAACGCCCAATATAGGAGCTTTCCGATAGGATTGAACTGATGTGTTTTCAACGTTCATTCTGCAGCAACCCCTCCTTAAAATTTTTTACACAGCTATTAATAACCGTGTTTCTTTATCTATTTGAAACAAAGAAAACCAACATCCCTTAACGCATTGCCATATAAGCACAGCCGTCTCGGCCAAATAAAATTCCCGCAGTTAAAAGCGGGAGTTCAAAAAGTCTGTTTTCTTTTAGAAAATCGGCACACAAAGTGTCAATACCGGCAAAACTTTATGGCACAAGTCTATTTATTCCAGAACACAATAAAGGTGATTCAAACACCAACTTTATAAAAAGAGCCGAATCGGAGCAGGCAACATTTTTTCATGATGTTTTGTAGTCTATACGCTCACCATTGTCCTTGTCAAGTATAACGCATTAAAGGGGCCAGACCCCTTTAATGCGTTAAAGTTTAATCGAAGATGTATTGGAAAATTTGCGGGTTGTATTGGATTTAAACAAAAACTTCTTCGCCTAAAATTTCGGGTAGTTGTATGATCTCAAATACTTCAAAAACTTCCTGTCTTACTTTTGAAATCGTAACCTTTATTCCTTTGTCATTTAGGGTTTTCACTATATCGATCAATAAGCCCATTCCGGATGAGTCCACAAACGGAACATTCTCAAAATCAATATTCACCGTTTTATAATTGAGCATAGTCGGAATTAACTCTTCTTCCACTACTTCAGTCCCTTCAATATCAAAATCTCCTTCTAATTTTACATCTAGACGATCCTCTACTTCGTTATAGAAATATTTGATCATGATACACTCACCTAGGCTTTCTTTTCAAAAATCATTCTATTATTCTCGTCTAAACGGGCAACAATCGAATCTTGATTTTCTTTTAAAGTATGCTTCACGTTTCCTATTTTTAAGATAGTGCCTTCCAGCGCTTTATTGATTTTGATTGTTTGGCCAACCGGCACAGCGATGATTGTTGTAGTCCCACTTTCTGCGCCTGCTTCATGGATTTCAACACCTAATTTACCATATACTTCCCCTCCGCGCATTATTCCGCGTATTTCCAATTTTCCTCCCGCATGGATTTTAGTATTCAAACAACCTTGTCCACTTACGATAATATCGCCACTACAATAAATATCACTATTCAAAACATTAGATATGATAATATAAGAATCGGGTTCCACAGGTATTTTGCTAAATTCGGAAAGCTGTTTCATTTTTTGGGCTAACTGTTCCATCTGCTCCAGAGAAGTGATTTCCTTCGTCAAGGATAAAAAAGTCTTTCTTACGAAGACAGCTACTTCTTTCCAGTCATCATCTTCAAGGTCTTTTTCCTCTTTTTGTACAAGATCCACATATTTTTTAGCAAGCGGAGGCAGGCTCTTAAACTTTTTCTCTAACAAAATGCGAATCAAAGGCTGCATGCCGCCGCGTTGAAAGTCATTTGATTTAAACGCCGGAGAATGGATTAGTTGTCTAATGACCTCGATCATGCTTTTTACTTGAGTATGCATTTCCTCAAGTAGTTGCCCCAGTTCTGCGATGAGCCTGTTATATTTTCCGGCTGAAAGTTTAGAACCTATGACATTACCGTTAACAACAATTGCACCTGCCGCTGTTAAAGTCGCCATATTGACATTTTTTTGAACAAAGATTGCGCCCGCCGCCTCGACCGTCATCCTAACATCTACATCACCTAAAATATCGACATCTCCTACAAAACGAATATTTCCAGATGACAAATCCACATTCCCACTATGGGTTATTTTGGGAAGAATATCCACTTTAACGAGTTGTCCTCTTTGTTCAATGTGCGGTCTTCCCGATTCCATCGCCACGATTTTATCATCCACTACAACAACTCCTTTGCCTGCTCGAAGCTTGATAGGATAGGATGGCTTTGGAGGAAGAGGTTCATTTGTAATGGTAATACCGGGCTGTCCAGGAACAGGAGGATGAATGACGGCAATGACTTCTCCTCTTTCCGCAGTCGGAATGGCTCTTAATTCTCGATAATTTACTTTCCCATCTTCGTCTTCTTTTAGACCATTTTGTATGGTTAAAGGAACTTTTGGCTCTATCCAACCATCATGGCCATGAGTCGCTTTTTTACCTGTGGCAATTTCAAATGTACCTGGTTGCCGAGATTCGATCGCTTTCAAAATTTGATCTTCATTGATTCCATAGATTACTCCTAATGAAGCCAACTCCTCAATGACCTCTGCGAAGCTTAATGTATTTTGAATTTCTTTCAATTCCTCAGCAATTAATTCAATATGTTTGCTAGGCTCTATATCCGGTATACGTCTTGTCATTTTATAACCAGGTTCAACATGGAGAAGCGCCTTTAATTTCAGCTTATCGATCGAAATATTCCATTTGGTTTCTTGTACGTCATTCTCACACTTTACTTCATACCGATCTGTTTCTGAAAGAACGATGTTTTTATCTTTAACAAGTTCATTATTCTTATATAATTTAATCCCTTTGCCAATGGTCAGAGTTGGATAAAAAGTTGGCGTTGTCGAAAAAAATAATTTCCCAGATTTCACCCATACTTTTCCCTCTTTGTCCATTTCATCGGCAACAGGATGATTCTCGTTTTCCTCTTGCGACGAGGATGTTTCACTGATTATATCATTAAGCATTTCGGAATTTATTTCTTTATCGTTTCCTTCACTTTCCGCCCTATCATTCTCCTTCAATTTTTTAACGGAAGCGTCAACTTTCGTTAGTTTGACAATTGCTTTTCTGGCTCCAATTCCCAAAAAACCTTTTGTTTCGGGTTGAATAATTTCAATATCTACTTCTTCCTTTTTCGTATCCAATAATTTTAATCCTAATTGTATGGCTTCTTCTATATTTTTTCCTTTTGAAACTACGCTTCGCATCCTATCAGCCCCCTAATTGATTACTGGAGCGTTTAAACTTGAAATATCCACTTTTGGTTGACTTACTTTTAGCAGAACCATTGTTATATCATCTTTTTGAGGAACGTCTTCTATAAATTGATTGACCGATTCTAAAACACTTTTCTGAATATCGTGGACGTTTTGGTCTTGATGTTTGATCAACGTTCGAATAAGCCGCTCTAATTTATATTGTTCCCCCCTTTTATTTTGGGCTTCGATAATACCGTCCGTATAAAAGAATATTGTATCCTGGTCTACTAAATGAACAGAAGCCTCTTTATATACTTGCTTAGGCAGCCCTCCAACCATAATTCCCTGTACCTTTGGCAGTTCTTTAACTGTTCTATCTTTCCCACTAATATAAATAGGAAGGTGATGACCCGCATTCGCGTAAGTAAAAGCTCCTGTTTTAGGATCCCAATCAGCGCAAAACAACGTCACAAAAGATTTTAATGTCCGTAAGTCTTCATACAATGCTTGGTTTATGGAAGTTAGTGTTTCCGCGGGACCTCGAGTACTTTCAGCGGTACTTCGAAAAGCGCCTCTTGTTAGAATCATCAGCATAGCCGCAGGGATTCCTTTTCCCATGACATCGCCTATCACCATTCTGATTTTTCCATTTTTTAAAGGATAAAAGTCATAATAATCTCCTCCAATCAGCCGTGCGGGAAGGGAAAAGCCGGCAATTTCACCGCCTTCCACTTTCGGGGTTTTTCCATTTAATAGTTGCATTTGAATATTTCTCGCTAAATTGATCTCTCGTTGCAAAGTTTTCCCCATTTCTGGATTCGCTTCAAGGAGCTGTTGATGGGTATAAGTTTGTACGCTTTTACACATCCATCTCACTCCCCTGTATCTCTTCTAATATTTGATACAATCCAACCATCTCAAAAAATTGGTTCGTTAGGTCATTAATCCCTTGAAGTTTTAGTTTAAAATGTTTTTCTTGAGATAAATAAATCGCATTCATGATGGAGCCGATGCCTGTCGAATCAATAAACTCCAGATTTGTAAAATCAAATACTAATGTTTCTACATTATCATCCAACTCTTTTAAATAAAGCTCTAACAGATGAGTGGTCGATATATCCAAAATTCCATCTATATGAAGGATCACAGCTTTTTCTTTTACTTTTTTTTTAATTTTTAAGGACATTACATTCCCACTCCTATAATTTGAATTTCTTCATAGATTCAAGCAATGCATTCGAAATTTCAGATAACTCCCTTGACTGCCCATGCAAAGAATGAATCAAATCCGACAAAGTAATGGTCATGTCTGTAGTAGCGGCAGTTCGTTCATTGGCAATCTGTTTCATATCTTCCACTTTCTCGATGAGATGAAGGACTTGTTCATTCTTCTTATACGGCTGCAATGTTTCGACAAGTTCATCTAAAAACGAAATGATTTCGTACAACTGCTCCCTGGATTTCATCGTTGTTTCGGTAGTTATAGCATAGATTTTTTCTATCGTTTGAGAGGTTTCCGCTTCTAACAATACAGAAAGTTTTTGCGTTTTGGTTGCTTGTTCTTGTGTGTCCTTGACAAGCTTATTTAACTTGTCCACCATTCGATTTGTACTTTGCGATAAGTTTTCCAACTCGCTTCTATCATTTACATTGCTTTTAGCCGTTAAATCTCCCTTTTCTAGTGATTGAATCTGACGTTTTATTTTTTGGATATTTTCATATATACGATTAAAAAATCGTGCCGTTAGTAGAAATAAAACTATCAAAGAAATTACACCTGTAACAAGAAGAATTATTGAATGGCGGTAAAGTGGTCCGCTTAAAGCTCCATAATCTAGGGCTATATAAATGACTTGTCCATCTTTAGTTTTAATGAATAACTCAACTTTCGCAGTGAAAAATTTATGAATAATCCTTGATTTGATAGGTTTCTTTGGGTATCTCATATTCACTTGACACTGAAAAAATTCGTCTAAAAAACAAAAAGACACCTCTTTCTTTTGGTAAACTATTGGTGACCAAACCAAAAACCAAAGAAAGAAAGGTGTCACCATTATGATAACGAAAAAAGAGTATTTTGCGCAATTACCAAAAGAAATAAAAGACGGATTTTCTGAATTACAAATTGGTAATCATTTAAGAAAAGCAGGAATTATCAAGGCTTGTGGTTATTCTTGTTTATCGATTTTTCAACTATTATTTCTTCTTGTTTTTCAATACAGAAACTGGTACCACGCCTTACAAAGCAAAAAGGCTGCCGATTTACCAGGAAAAGATACCATTTATCGTTTTTTGAACTCGTCTACGTATAACTGGAGAACCTTTTTACTATCTCTGAGCTCCGAAGTGATTCGTCGTGTGAAACAAACGATTTCGAAGCGCCGTGTTACCGTGTTTATTGTAGACGATTCGATTTATTCTCGTAACCGTAGTAAATCGGTTGAGCTTCTAGCTAAAGTATTCGATCATTCCACTCGTCAGTTCAATGGTTTTCAACTATTAACGCTCGGATGGTCCGATGGCTTTACATTTGTACCTATCGATTTCGCTCTTTTGAGTTCAGCGAACCAAAAGAATCGCTTGAACGAAATCCATTCGTCCATTGATAAACGAACCACAGGCTACAAACGACGGCTCGAGGCATTGGAAGCAAAACCAAACATGGTGTTGAAATTAGTAGAACATGCATTGGATAAAGGAATTTTCGCTGATTATGTGCTCATGGATACATGGTTTACTCATGCCCCGTTGGTGGAGAAGATTCACTCCAAAGGCCTTTTTGTCATTGGTATGGTCAAACAGCTGAAACAACGGTATCTTTTCAACGGAGAACGTTTAACCTTGGAACAACTGTATCGAAAAGCGAAACGAGACATTGGCAAAAAAGAAACACTCGGCTCGATTCACGCAACCCTTCATACGGGTTTACCAGTGAAAATCGTGTTTGTGCGGAATCGAAACAACCAAAGTGAATGGCTAGCCATTTTGAGTACAGATACCACGCTGTCTAATGAAGAAATCGTTCGAATCTATGGGATGCGTTGGGACATTGAAACCTTTTTTAAATTCAGTAAATCGTTTTTACATTTAGCCAAAGAGTTTCAAGGTCGTTCCTATGACATGATGATTAGCCATACTACCATTGTCTTCACTCGGTATATCTTGATTGCTTGGCAACTTCGGAAAGAAGAGGATCCGAAGACCATGGGCAACTTATTCTTGTTTCTATGTGACGAAGTAAAGGAGATGGACTTTAAAACGGCTTTACTACAATTGATTTCTCTTTTCCAAACTTTGGCTGAAGCTAAGGTTTATTTGAGTATGGACATTTTTCAGTGTCAACTGTCCAATTGGATTACTTCTTTACCTCGTTATATCAAGGACTGTCTCCATATTTCTGTGTGCGAAAGTTGAGTGAATAATTTATAAATCTTTTCATTTTTATATTTTTCAATATAATAGTATTTTTGTAATTTATTTTCCTCCATACCAATTAATATCTTTGTATCTTTCGAATCTTTGTAACTGTAATTACAATAGATTACTTTTTTTAAAGGTGGGAATAATTTCGTTTCTAATTCAGGATTTTGGAAAACACGTGGATCAAGAACAGCAATTTCCTTAAGTCTCTTCACCATTTTTTGTGACTAGCACAGAATTCTGACAATCAGTTAGCTAGAGTGGGGGACACTCAAACCCTCTCCTTCTTCATCTTACAGACCAGCCAGTTGGTGGAAAAGAAGCGGTCAAGTGCTTTCCTTGACGGCTTCTTTTCCACCAACTATGATTATCAAAATGATGAAGAAGGAGAGGCTAGGACACCTGTTTTTTATAAGTTTTTCCTGTACACTCCAAAAATACACGTGTTCTAAATCGATCAAGATTTCTATACCCATAAGCTCGTCGTTTGATGTTCTTAATTTTGTGGTTGGTGCCTTCTGTTCGTCCATTCGTGTAAGGTGTTTTAAAGTATTGAAGAATCTGGTCTTTCCAATTCTCGATCGTTTTTGCCACTTCATGGAAGGAAGGAAAAGGACTACTCCAAGCCAGTTGAAGCCATTCTTTTCAATACTGGTTTGCTGTCTCATAGTTTGGTGATCGATAAAAGTCTCGAAATAGCTCTTTTAGATAATATCCATAGGCTAGGTTTTCATGTTTTTCTAATAGTTCATTTAGTCGTTCTCGTTTCTCTTCTTTCAGATTTTCATAGCCCTTCAGTAGGATAAATCGTGCTTTTTTTAATCCGGGGATTTTCTTACGAACTTGATCGAACGCCTGAGTCACTTTTTGAACAACATGGTATTTATCCACGATCATACGGGCATGAGGAAACGCTTTGCGAACGGCTTTGTGAAAGGGATCCCACATATCTACGACCACGTTTTTCACCTTTTCAGGATGAAGGACCTTTAAAGATAAAAGTTCCAACGTTGAATCGAAATCACGGTTGTGATGCATCCCCATGACAGCACCGAGGTTCGCATCATATAGTACCGTTTCATAGCTGTGTCCTTTTCGAACAGCGACTTCGTCCATACTCAAAGTCATGTCTTGATCACTTTGAATTTCTTGGATGACAGATTCATGTTCCTTCGCTTTATCATGAGCGACGGAATAAAAAATTCGCTCCACCGTGGAATAAGGAATCTGGTATTTTCGACGAATCTCTTGAATGGTGGTGCCGAGAACCTGCTCATAAAGGAAAAGACAAAAACGCTTCGTATAGTGTTGATGAGAACCAATCGATTCAAAGGAAGACGTAAAGACTTCGTTACAGTTTCGGCAACGATAACGTTTTACAAGCACCAGTAAATATAATGGTTTATTTAACACGGATAAATCTCTAACTTTCCTTGTCCTTCTGTCATGAACAAATGATGTGAGAAACCCACAATGAGGACATCGTTCCTCCTCATCTTTTTTCTCAACATGAACAAGATAATGAGTGGGCAAAATTTCTTGATTAACAACTTCAAATTCTGGCAATTCTAGTGATACGGAAAACACTGACAGAACCTCCTGTTATGTTTAGTGACGCTAACATTATTGCCAGGAATCTGTTGGTGTTTTCTTATTTTTTGTCTAACATCACAAAATGTGATGATGAATCTTCCTTAATAAAGTTATTCTTTTCAATCATTTTTTTGATCCAAGAGTCGGGACCTACCTTTTTTGTGAATTGATAAATTTCATTTGCTTTTATATAAGGATTTATAATATATTCAGAATATTTAAAACCTATCGAATAAAACCTTTTTGGCTATAAAGAGTTTTGTACTTACAGTGATCGACCTAATAAACGATTTCGCTGACAAAGTTTTAACAAGATCGCCATTTTATTTTTTGAAAAACAACAAGTAAAATAAATAGTAGTGAATTTGGTTGGTCGATATGTTAATATTGAGAAAAGTAAGAAAGGGATGAGTTGAATTGGATCAGACTGCGAACGTGTTAAACAACGCTCTTATTGCCGAAAATCAACATGTATACGATATGTTGTCTGACTTGGGCAAATCTTTATATTATCCTAAAGGAATCCTTAGCCAGTCTGCTGAAGCCAAAAAAAAGGCTTATCGATATAATGCAACCATTGGTATCGCAACGGAAGGCAATAGACCGATGTATCTTCCGGTAATTCAAGATACTCTTTCCGCATATGAACCTGAAGATTTATATACATACGCTCCACCGGCAGGCAAGCCTGAGCTTCGGTCTGCGTGGAAAGACAAAATGATCAGCGAAAACCCTTCTTTACAAGGGAAATCAATAGGGGAACCCATCGTTACAAATGCTCTCACCCATGGATTAAGTATTGTAGCGGATTTATTTGTCGATCAAAATGATCCCCTCATTGTACCGGATAAATACTGGGGCAATTACAAATTCGTATTTGGCATCAGAAGAGGAGCCAGAATACAAACTTACCCGTTATTTGACGAAAACCAACGCTTTCATGCAGAAGCCTTGCGAGAAGCCATTCTGAAAGAAAAAGATCACGGCAAAGCGGTTATTTTGTTGAATTTCCCTAATAATCCAACCGGGTATACTCCTACCGAGCAAGAAGCAGAAAGAATTGTATCGGTGATCGAAGAATGCGCTAACCTAGGAATGAATCTTGTCGTCATGACGGACGATGCGTATTTTCAATTGTTCTATGAAGACTCGATTAAAGAATCTCTCTTCGCTAAACTGGCCGGCTTGCATGATCGTGTTTTGGCAATCAAAATTGACGGAGCCACTAAAGAAGAATTCGTATGGGGATTTCGAGTAGGTTTTATCACCTATGCAAGCTCCAGTCCAAAGGTGCTGGAAGTTCTGGAAGAAAAGACAAAAGGAATCATTCGCGGGACGATCTCCAGTGCATCGCATCCTTCGCAAACCTTTATTTTAAAAGCAATCCAATCCCCTCAATTTGTCGAGCAAAAAAATGCCAAGTTTCAAATTATGAAAAAACGGGCCAATAAAGTTAAAGAAATTTTATTGAATAACGAGAAATACAATGAAGTTTGGTCTTTCTATCCTTTTAATTCCGGTTATTTTATGTGCCTGAAATTAAACAACATCGATGCCGAAAAACTTCGCATCCACTTGTTGGAAAACTATGGGGTCGGTACGGTTTCGATCAATTCAACCGATTTAAGAATCGCTTTCTCCTGCGTAGAAGAAGATCAGCTGGAAGATTTGTTTGAACTGATCTATCAAGCAGCGAAAGATCTGAGTTAATACGGATGGATCCAATAACAGCAAAGAAGAGATTGCTTTGGATTCTGTACCGGGTTGTCATGTATTCTTTTGAAATTTTAACTCTTGTAGGTCTGATTTTAAAAAAGCTATTGGCGTGTAGCCTATAGCTTTTTTATTCTAAATACCTGTATCGTTGGATTTACAAGGTTCAATGAATACAAAAATCAAATTTGTCCATCTGATTGTTGACATTATTAAAAATGGGGAAATTTGGTGCGGAAAAGAGACCGGATTGTAAGCAGGAGACTTATCCCTTTTAGGTTCCCTTTTTTAAGTCATTTCATTCATTTTTGGAATACCGATAGAAAATGATTGATTCAACTGGCCGTATTCAGCGAAACACAAAAAGAATGGAAATAAATTTTACTCCAATCATTGAACTTATTTTTAGCAGTATGCTTCAATCGTGGAAAAACAAAAACGATTGGGATGGAATTGAAGTATTTTGGTTGAGGAACCCGTTAAACCATTGCTTTTAACCATACCATCATAGTGATTACAATATGAACCGTTGCGTGAGCCATCATGGCCGCTTCCAAACTCCTCTTCCAGAAAAGCCAGCCAAATGCGATTCCGGCTATCCCGTTTAATAACATCATACGAAAGAAAATAAACCATGTCAGTGGTGCAAGAACTGTATTTGCCCCTAAATGTGCTACTCCAAACAAAAGGGAACTTATCAAAATGGAAAGCCACATGATCCACGGTTTCGGCCGATTTTTTCTGTGTTGAAAGAAACGCCACCCCATCCACGCAACGAAAGACATGAGTCCCCATCGCATCATTACCTCTTCGCTAATTCCTCCATAAAAAATGTCTCCCAAAGCCACGACCAAGCTGCGGGATTGTGTATTTAGATGAAAACTGCTTGGAAGCCACTGTTGAAAGATCAAATCAAATAAGTAGTAGATGACGGTAACCATCATTCCTAACATGATAGCTTGATTTATGTCTGATCGAAGGGAGGCCATAATTTCGTTTTTCTCGCCATGTTTTCAACGATATGCGATTTTAAACCTCCGAGGCGTGAGGAAAATGCCAATGACAATCGCAACGATTAAAAGAATAATCGGATTGATCAAAGATAATCCGGCTAAAACAGCTAAAGGGAGATCAGGTTTATTGGGAATATCTTTTAATACTTGAGAAAGGGTAATTTCAATGGTCGGAATAATCATGAACACCCCTAAAAGACTAAATGTAAATAAAACCCAAAACTGCTTCCAGAATAGTTTAGCAGACATACGTTTTTCTCCTTTTCCCTTTATAGATAACATACTCTTTACTACTACCATGCAATAAGTCCCGTTACTAATAATGCTGTCCCTACAACGGCTACGAATAATTGTGCAGCCAACATATTTTTACGAGATAGCCAAACAACTACTAAATTAAATAAGCTATGGACAATAACAAAAATGAACGTTAGCAAAGGGATCTTCGCTATAAGTAGTGTGACTCCAATATGAAAGGCACTTGCAAAGATCCGTTCCACCACACCCCACAATGGACTTAAACGAAGTTGTCCATTTGATTCTAATAATTCTTTTACTTGAATCGATTTTTCATCTTGTCGTTGTATGATATGGATTAGAACGAATCCGTTGATGATCGTAAATAATACTTCTATCGCAGCCCACCCTTGACCAACTGAAATCGCCCAGGAGAAAGAGGTTCCAGTAAGCAACAAGAGAATCAAACGAACTCCTTCCTCCAAAGGTCCGGAAGATAAACCCACAAAAAGTGTGGCTTTTTCTTTAGACAATCCCTTAAACAATACAGTGACTGGACCGCGTAGAAAAAGGGCAATCACCCAACCAAGAGCTCCCAAACTAAATGCTTTCCATTGAATAGGGCTAAAACCATGGTAAAAAAACAACCCAAATGATATAGGAACAGCTAAATAAAAAGGGATTGCAAGGATAAATCTACGAGCCATTTTTTGATTGGATGGATCAGATAATGTATTTTCGTTTTTCAAAGGTGTCGGCATTGATTATTCCCCCTCTCCTTTATGGTTTGAAGGTTTTTGTTCTGGCTGAGGTATGAAGATCGTTGAAAGTGTGCGAAGGCGCCTGCCAGGAGCCGGTTGATTTTTAAGAGCCGGCTCAACAACAGAACGAATTGCTTGTAACAATCGGGAAAACTCCTCATCGCTTAAATACAATGAAGCCTTACGATAGCTGACTCCATCCGCCTCCAGATCAAAGTGTTCTTGCTGCAAATACCTGTGAAAGTCAGATTGAATGGAAGCTAAAAAAGCCAAAAAATTCCGCATATGATCTTCTCGGCTGTAGTTTGCCAAATCATCTTTTGTCAAATTTGCTCCTTGTTCTGCCAATGTGTAAATTTTCTCTGTCGTTCCACGGACTTGTCGTTGATCAATAATTTGAATAATACCGCCTTCATGCAACTTATGAAGGTGTCGATATAATGTAGCCTGCGGAACATCCGGCAACAACTCGATTAATTGTTGAGCAGTTAGGTGCCGTCCCCCAGTGAAAGTTTGAACAATACGCAATCGGATCGGATGAAGTAGTAAATCTGCCTTTGACTGTTTAATCGTCGTTCACCTCCCTCTATAAACTTTAATTTTCTTCAAAATTCTCACGTTTTCTTTAAATTTCGCTAACACATAATAGCTTCTTCACCTCAAATGAGTGGATATTACTTGTATTTATTCAATATATTTACATGGTAAGGT
>ERZ1673756.41-NODE-41-length-25203-cov-21.627167_pt1 | contig 25203 bp, 22 predicted proteins | sample MGYA00580182_ERZ1673756 | MGnify/ENA primary metagenome ERZ1673756 (study PRJEB41219, sample SAMN04549593) | soil metagenome | isolation source: soil | place: USA: Texas, Big Bend National Park | collected 2009-03-17 ... | reverse complement strand
CTCCAAGGGGGTAAGTTTTTCTGCAGCGTTAGGAAGTTTTCAGCTACCCTTCCCTTTCTGTGAACCGTTAAGAAAAACTCATGTCCTTTTCATAGCATTTACTAAATTTGTCATGATTATATAGGATGATCGTTTCTTAGTCAATATACATTAAATATTGTTTGTGTTCGATTGGAAGCCTATAAATTTTACTTAAAAGAAGAGTCATCACGTTCACTTAGAAATTTTCTTACTCCGTATTTAGTGGTTATTTTTTGATCGTCCATCGATGCCGCCAATCTAATTTTCTTCTTAAAACTATTTTCATGCTTCTACAAACTCATACGCTTCAGCTTCTCCATAATGAAGGGATAACGGTTTATTTTTTGGCCGTTACGAGCTATTGCTATGATAAAGAAATATTGAAGAATCTGAAGAAACCGGGGAAACCGCTGTGCGTAACAAAGAGAATCAGGACAACCTATTTAAAAAGAATTATCTCGTTTACTCATTCTCTTATAACGATGAAAAATATGTGACAATCGTCAGCAGCTATACTTATGCTTTCGATATTTTAGACCGGTCCTTGTTTTTGCTGTTACACAATGTTGTCGGAAGGAACATTGAGAATATCGAATATATGGTGGCATTGACAAAGGAGAATTGAAGAAAAAGAGTGTCCGCAATTCTTGACGCTTTATAATTTATCGCGTAACGTTAAAGATAGGAGTGTGATGTCTATGTCAACTACAGCTCCAATCAGTACAAAGGCAGTAAAAGAACGTGCAGCACGAAAATTGCAGAGGGCGTCTGCCAGCAAAAAACAGGTTATGTTATGAGTAGCACAATCAAACCTGTCCGGGTCGATAAAAATGATCCTTTGGTCAAAAAAATTATTAATAGCCGTTAAAATGATGAAACCTTGGCCCCGCTTCCATAGCGGGTTGTTTTGTTTTTGTGCCTTTCATAACTGGCGTTGCATCAAATGTTTTTTAACGATATGCTGTAATCCCCTGGCGATGACCCGGCAAGATCGGCAGGATTTTTAATGGGAAAATGATCCAAATTCATTTCGCTTAGCCCCTTAAACGTTTCGCCACTTAAATGCTTCCTATACAAGTCAATCATTTTTAGCATGTATCCGCCTACTTTCATTTCATTATTTTGTTTATTATATGCTTTATTTTCCATTTATCATCACAAAAAAACGGATCCAAAAGATTGGATCCACATTTTAATTATGAAAAGTGGTAATTCATTTTTTACCGTATACAATTTACCAGATTTTTAGGTTTTTCGTTTTGAACACCGGCTATTAAATTCGTTACGGCAAGATCAGCCATTTTCATTCTGGTCGCAGTACTGGCGCTGCCTATATGCGGAAGGGCGACGACATTCGGTAAAGTTAAAAGGGGATTATCTAAAGATACAGGCTCCTCTTCAAAGACATCTAAACCCGCTCCTGCAATTCCCCCGTTTTTTAAAACGTGATACAAAGCTGTTTCATTCACAATGCCTCCCCTTGCCGTATTGATGAGGATCGCATTCTTTTTCATCAAAGAAAGTTGTTCATAGTCGATTAAATTTTTCGTTTCCGGGGTATAAGGGGTCATAATACAAACGAAATCCGATATTTTCAGAAGCTCTTCAAGCGGAGCATATTGAACCCCTAATTCCTCTTCTTTTTCGTATTTACGCCTTCTGTTAAAATAATAAATTTCCATGTCAAAACCTTTTGCTCTTTTCGCCAAAGCCTCGCCAATCCGCCCTAATCCGATGATACCTAAAGTGGATCCGTATACATCTTGCCCTGTTAATTGCATGAGAGACCATGTTTTCCAATCTCCATTTTTTAAATAATCAGATGCCTCGATGAGACGACGTGCTGTTGCGATCAATAGTCCAAACGTTAAATCAGCCGTCGTCTCTGTTAAAACGTCCGGTGTATTAGTGACCATAATACCATGATTGGTTGCGCTGTTAATATCGATATTATTATAACCGACGGCCATATTAGCAATGATTTTAAGCCTTTTTGCTTTTCTTATGAGCGAATCATCTATATTGTCTGTTAACATGCACAATAAACCGTCAATATCTTCTATTTCATTTTTTAAAATCTCATACGGTACAGGGGTGTCTTCTTTTTCCCACATTCGCACATCGCAAATAAGACTTAACCGGTTTATGAATGGTTCAGGAATTCTCCTAGTGATATAAACTTTCGGTTTCATTGACTACCTCCATCATTTCATAAAGATGTATCGTAAATTTCACAGCCTTTTTCTTTTAAGGTAATATCAATCCAGCTTCTGTCTACGGTTCCTTCTTCTATGGATTGAAAAATCTCTTTCTCTTTTTGAGACTGTGTTTTTACTTTATTCAGAATCTCTGCCGCCTCCTCTGCTGGGACAACTATGAGACCATCCTCATCTCCTACAATAAGATCTCCCGGTTGACGTTCATTCGCAAATGAATAGAAAAAATGTTTACTTACTTATTGTTAATTCTGATATTTGTTCTTTTTTCTCTCCCATGCGTCTGAAAATCGTTGCGAGAATGGAACCGGAGATGTTATGCCAAACGCTAAAAATCGCACTAGGCACAGCTGCCATGGGCGAAAAATTAACGGTTGCAATGGCGACACCCAATCCCGAATTTTGCATTCCTACTTCCATTGCCACTGCTTTTTGTTTGGCTAAATCCATTCCGAATAGACGAGCGAGCAAAAATCCCAGCAAAAAGCCGAGGACATTATGCAAGATAACGACAGCAAAAATAAGCGGACCTGTGGTAGCCAGCTTATCGTGACTGCCTGCCACTACACCTGCTACAATCATAACGATCGCAATGGTAGATACTAGCGGCAGCGCCTTTGCACTTGCTTCCGCCTGCTTGCCAAAGAATTTCCTAATGACAAATCCGAGTGCCAATGGAATAATCACCACTTGAATAATAGAGACGAATAATGACCACATATTGATGTCTACCCACTTGCTTGCCAGTAGCAAAATAAGTAACGGAGTAACAATCGGTGCTAGAATGGTTGAAACCGATGCGATCGACACAGCGAGGGCCACATCCCCTCTTGCTAGAAACACCATCACATTCGATGCCGTTCCACTTGGACAGCATCCTACCAAGATGACGCCAACAGCCACTTCCGGCGGCAGATTTAATCCCCAGGCCAATAAGAAAGCCAATCCCGGCATGATAATGTAGTGGCACATAACACCTAGCGCTACATATTTTGGCCGACGAAATACTTCTTTAAAATCGGCTGCGGATAATGTGAGTCCCATCCCGAACATAACAATTCCTAACAACGGAACGACATAGGCTCCGATCCATTGGAAATGGTCCGAGAATACATAGGCAATAATGGAAAAAAGAATTACCCAAAGCGTAAAGGTTTTGCCTGCAAAAGAACTAATTTTTTCGATAAATAACATGATGATAGCCACCTCATTCTCATTTCTAGTGATTTGATAATTAGCTAGATAGTATGTTATCAGAATTTTTTATATTTTACAATTTTACTATCGATTTCTTCACTTTCGCTTTCTTAATAATAAAAAAACTGTCGCATACAAAGAACGTTTTTAGTTTTTCTGCATGCATCTCCTTTTAATCGATACAAGATTGAGGAAGGTCCAGTACATATTGTAGGTGCCTTCGGATTTATCAATTATCCCCACTTACAATTGATTATTTTAGAACAATAGCTTTATCACAACGAATGTAGGCTGCAAAATAACTTATCGGCATTCTTCGCATTATCTCTTACGATTATGAATTTCTTTATTCCCCCTATTTTTTCAAATTCTCATTGGCAGACGAAAAACGCGTTTTATTGTTCTATCCCTATAACTTTCATTGAAATGACCGATATAAGCTATAGAAAAAGAAAAGGAGATTTCAACATGAATATTTTTAGAAAGTTATCTTTAAACAAATTTAAAAAACTTTCATTTGCAACAAAATCCATCGTTGCAACCACAGCACTCATCCTATTAGTCGGAACCATACTTATCCTTTCAAGTTTATCCATTCAAAACGAAGTATTGACAAAAGAAATGGAGAAGCAAGCGACGAATATTGCACAACGTTGGGGAAACGAAATTGATCCCTTTCTGGTTGAGAAAGCCGCATACGAAAAAGATTTTGATGGTAAAACCCAAAGAAAATTAACCGCTTTTTTTGACAAAATTTCGAGTACCAATCCAAATGTTGCCCAAGCATATATAATGGGAACCAAACTGAATCAAAAAAATCAATCCGCTATTATTGCGACACCCACTAACATTAAAGAAGGATTACAAAAAAATGGAATCAACGTCGGTGATTTATATGAACAACCGAAAACGATCGCTAAATCGATTAGAGAATTAAATAAAACAAAAAAAATGACCGTTTCGGATGTGTATGAAGACCAATTTGGAACTTGGGTGACCGTGCTTTATCCCATCAAAGACAGTACAGGGAACGTATGGGCTTTCTTTGGGGTAGACGTGGATGCGAGCATGGTGAAGGATGGAACGGAAAAATTTTTGCTTAACTCATTGTTGATTCTGATACCTGCCATTATCGTGATCATTCTTATTCAAGTATGGGTTAGTCGCAGAAGCTTCAAACCATTAAAACAGTTATTAACGGGGATTAACGAAATGAGAAACGGAAATCTTGATATTCAACTTCCTACCAGAGAAGATGATTTAGGGAAAATGAATGAAGCATTCAATGAAATGGCTTCTGAATTAAAATCAATGATTGGAAAAATGAGACAAACCTCTGATACCTTATTACAATCATCTAAATTAGCATCAAAAGTTACGGAACAATCGAAAGATCACTCTGTCATCATCAGTAATAACATTAAACAAATGATCGATGGGATCCAAGTACAAGAAGTATCAGTAACAGAATCAGCAGGAGCTATCGAACAAATTGCGATTGAAATCAACACGATCGCACAATCAGCTCAAGATGTTTCTACCGTATCTAAACGTATGGAAGATTACGCAATAAATGGTCTAGACGCAATCAATGAAGTCATTTCACAAATGAGAATCATTAATGACACTGTAAAACAATCCAGTCATGTGATCACTTCGCTACAAAAACGTTCAAACGAAATTACCGGTATTCTCGAAGTCATTACCAATATTTCAAGCCAAACGAATTTATTAGCTCTTAACGCTGCGATTGAAGCGGCTCGCGCAGGCGAACACGGTAAAGGGTTTGCGGTCGTAGCGGAAGAAGTCAGAAAGTTGGCGGAAGAGTCTAACCATTCTACTGAGAAAATTGCCAAAATCATTGAAGAGATCCAAAATGAAACCAACAACGCTGTTTCCGCTATGGAGCATGGAACAGCTGAAGCAGAAAAAGGAACCAAAATTGCTCAAACAACCGGAGAACTTTTCTTTAAAATTAAAGAGATTGCAGACCAAATTTCTAGTCAAATCGAAGGTGTTTCAGCCGCATCTCAAGAGATTTCTGCCGGAACAGAAGAAGTTACGGCATCTGTCAAAGACCTTGAAGCAATTGCACAAAATAACTCAAACTTCACTCGTGAAATAGAAGAAAGCACTGGACAACAATTAGAATCCATCAACCAATTATACGAAGCTTCCAGAGAATTAAATGAGTTAGCACACGATTTGCAATCCATGATTACTAAATTTAAAGCATAATAAAAAACCGATAGGCATATCCCCTATCGGTTTTTCGCTTCATTTGGATTCTTTTCCATTCATTATCTCTACAATATCATACTAGAAATAGAGATTTCTGATAAATATTCATGTGTTCCTTCAAAAAGGTTATATATTTGTCTACTTCTTCCATTGTCGTATATGGTGAAATGGAGAAGAATTTGTGTGCATAAACAGGTAGCCTTTTGGTCTTATCACGAACAGGAATTAATCTTTGTTTGGATGTATTGCCAAAATAGATCCTGTCTCTGTCGGCACCGATTAATTCAGCAAATCCACTATTATATTCATTAATGGCCACTACTTCGTCTTTTGTTAATTTCCCTCCTAGTTCTTCTTTCCAAAGAACTTCGTTCGGATAAAATCTAAAAGTTGTCACTGGCGCTATTTCGTTTGTCACAGCTACATTGGCAAACTCTCTTAGCAAAGATTCTCTAAAAGCTATGTTCACACGAATATAATTGGCCAACAGTGACTGGTAGCCTTCAATCCCCATCGATAACAGTGAAGCATATATAGTAATGGCACTACCCATACGAGAACATTCCAGCGTGTAGCTTGTATGATAACTTCCATACCCTCTATTGCCGACATAAGGCGTTTCAGAAGCATCTAAGTCTACAAACCTTAAATCTTCCCTGTTTTTTAACAGAAATAAACTTGATATGTAAGGGGTTTGGCCCATTTTATGAAAATCAAAGACCATACTGTCCGCTAAATGTATACTCTTTAATTTTTGTTGGTATCTTTTTAAAACTGAAGAAACACGATCTTCGAATTTTAATGGATTCTTCACAAAATCATATTCATTAAAGAATGTGTACATTGCCCCCATAGCAGAGTCGGCATGGATATAAATGGGTTTTAAGTTGTATTTTTGCTCTAATTCGCTAGTGATAGCCTTTATACCTTCAATATCATCTATACCAAAGGTGTCTGTTGTTCCCATAGTCGCGAGGACGTAAACCGGTATTCCACCTTCAGAGATCACTTGTTCCATTTTGAGTTTCAGATCTTCTAAATTCATGGAATGGTCATCATTAACCTTCACACGTATCATGTTGTTGACACCTATACCTGTTGCTTCTGCTGCTTTATAAAGACTGTAATGAGATAATTCGGAGCAGAAACAAAATATGTTTTTAGGAACCCCCTCTTTATTCGAATCCGGGAATTGACGAGAAATCGCGATTCGTAATGAATGAAAGACGGCTCCTTGTCCTCCCCACGTTGCATATCCGGCACTTGTATTTTCGTCATACCCTACCATTTTGGACAGCATGCTCGTCACCATGACTTCTGCTTTAGCTGCACCTGACCCCTCTACATCCCAAAGGGCATTCCCATTTAGCAGAACCATGACTAAGTTGCCTAAAATACTGGCTATATTCGGCAGTGGTGATACATTTGCTACATAATTGCTATTCACAAAACGGTGACCTTTTGCCAGATCAATCAGTTCCGTAATCGTTACTTCCATTGGCAATCCTTTTTTCGGTACATTGACCTCTTTGATCACACGATTATAATAATCTTTTGTGTAATTGGGCATTTCTCCTAAAGTTAATTTGGAAGGATCTTTTAATTCATCGATTTTAGTAAAAATAGTATTGATATATTCTAAAATTTTTTTTCGTTGTTCCTCATTTCCATCAGCACTAGGAAATAATTGTTGCAGTTGATTCATGTTAGTCATTTGCAAATCCTCCGATTGTCCATTCATAATGTTAGTATCAGCGATCTATGGCGAATAACCTCGATTCAAAAACGCTCTCCCGCTCTTGTTACCAGCTGCTTGCCTGAATATGTCTCAATCTAAGAGCTGACAGCCGGTTTTAATCTCCCCTTTTCTTCATTATCCTTTTGCTTTTAAATAGCCCAATCCTTAATTTTTTAAGAAAGGGTTTGAATGAAAAAGAGGGGAGTTTTAGATTTAAAATTAGATTCGAAGCTGTCCTTTAAACCGTATGGCGCCACATTCTTTTTATCGGCTGGAAAAATAAAGAATTTAGATGGCAAAATAAATGGAATGTTAACTGCTTTAAGAAATGCATATTTCATATAGACATACAAACAGCCCCCATTCAATTGGAGGCTTCCGCACAATTATGATTAAATCAGCGATTTTTTGAGGTTTCGCAAATAACGCGAGCGAATGATTAAGAAATAGATGACTTGGGCGATGAAAAAACAAGCTAATACGATGATCATTTCTCTTGCAATAGATAAGATATAAAAACTTTGCAAAGCCATAAAAGCGAAGACGCTATGAATACAGGCGACGACAATGGGGACAAAGAACAGCAGCGCCATTTGACGAGTGACGATTTGATTCAATTCTTGGTCGGTCAAACCGACTTTTTTAATGGTTAAATATTGACGTCTGTCATAGTCCAAATCACTGTACAAACGGAAATATAAAAAGCTTCCTGCCGCGACGAAAAAGACTGTTCCAATCAATAAAGCGACAAATAGCATCGTTTTGTACATACTCATCTGGTTGGCATAAATAGTACCGCTGACCATCATGGAGTAAGGGCCTTTTTCACCAGGAAAGGCGCTTCCGTTGTTTACTAAACGATTGGCTATTCCTGCCGTTTTTTCAAACCGCTTCGTATAGTAGCCTGTGAACGTTTCCCACTTAACAGGTTTGATTTTGGGATATAACTCATCACTGACAACCAGGCCTTCATGAAAAAACTGAAGAGGTAAAACCGCATTTTTCGTGTACGTTAAATCTTTCCATGTTAAATTTTGCTGCGGGATCGCATATGTTTTCGTTTTCGGCATGATTCGAAAAGAGGTTGATGATGACAAAGAGCGTGCTTTGTTCCCAGCCAGCGGTTTTTCTCGAACATCCAGCCCTGCCAACTTAGACAATTTTTTATATTGTGAAAAAGAAAGAACCGGCAACAGCTGCTCCATGGAACGTGAAGACGATGTTTGATCAAAAGTCATCATTTTTACGATTTTGACTGGCAATTGAAATTTTTTGTAGTGCAGATGCTTATTGTGAAAATCCTTTTCGATCTGCTGTAAATGCTGTTGATGCACTGGTGATCGATCCAATGCAAGATAGCCGACGGCAACGGGATTATCTTTTTGAAATTGGCGATTCATTACATTCATGGATGCGAGTGTCCCAATTGCGCAAAATGCCACAGTGGAAACGATGGTGACCATAAAAAACATGCGGGCATTGTCTTTTATACGATAAGCTAAACTTGAAATCGTAATAATATTCGTTTTTTTCCAAAAGAAAGATCGATTCTTTTGCAATAATTTTGTAATAAAAACAGAAAGTTGTGTGTAGAAAAAATAAGTTCCGACAATAATCATTCCAATGACCGGCATTATTCGAGACATCATGTTTCCTATCGTTGTCGTTGCGGCCAAGTAATAACTAACCGTTAAAAGAATAGCTGCGAATAGCGATAAAAGTTTGGATACTTTTGGTTCTTTTTTCGGCTTTTCTCCTGCTTGGAATAGATCAATCAGTTTGTTGACTTGAACGAGTATGGTAGTGAATAAGGAAATACAGAAAAATAAAACGAAAAAGGCTCCAATCGTCAAGAACAATGCTTTTGGAGAAACGTAAAACGGTAAGGATTCCATTCCAAACATTTTCGATCCAATCATTAAAAACAATTTTCCAGTAATGAGGCCGATAATAATTCCTGTAATGATCGCGCCGATTCCAATCAGCATATTTTCCAGAAAAACCATAGAAACCAATTGTCCCTTTGTCATCCCGTGCATCATCAAAATTCCAAATTCTTTTTTACGGGATTTTAGAAAGGTACTGACAGAATAAAGTACAAATAAGAAAGAAAACACGTACATGATCATTTCCGCTGCTTTCATTAATTCCACCGCCGTTATGGCAGTGACGCCTTTTTTGATTCCAGGATGAAAAATAAACAAAGCATACACAAAGAAGATCAAAACAGAAAAGGCGCTGCTGAAAAAATAAGCGGCATACGTTCTTTTGTTTCGGGTGACATTTCTATAGACGAACTGTGGAAAGTTCACGACTGTCACCCCCTAATAAAGAAAGCATATCGATAATTTTTTGGAAAAAAGTTTGGCGGTTATCGCCGCGGTAAATTTCATTATAAAGTTGTCCATCTTTAATAAAAATCACACGATGACAATAGCTGGCGGCCACAGCATCATGCGTCACCATCAAACAAGTAGCGCCATCTTGTTCATTGATCTTTGTCAGCATTTCCATTACATCTTTGGAAGACTTCGAATCTAAGTTTCCTGTCGGTTCATCTGCCAAAATCAAAGAAGGTTTGTGAATGATGGCACGGGCAATCGCTGTTCGCTGCTGTTGACCACCTGATATTTCATACGTTCTCTTCTTTAAAATAGATCGGATTCCTAGTTTCTCACTAACGACCTCAAGTCTTTTTTTCATTTCACGTACACTGACGCCGTCAAGGGTTAGCGGCAGTACTATATTTTCCTCAACAGTTAAAGTATCGAGCAAATTAAAGTGTTGAAACACAAAACCAAGCTCATGTCTTCGAAACAGCGCCGTCTCCTTTCGACTTAAAGTGTGGGGATTTTTCCCATTGATGAAAATTTCACCCGCTGCAGGGCGATCAATAGTGGCGATCACATTTAAAAGAGTGGTTTTCCCGCTTCCAGACGGCCCCATAATGCCAACAAATTCGCCTTTTTCAACAGAAAAATGGATATTATTTAATGCTTTATAGGCCACCTTGCCCTCATAAATTTTTTCCAAATGTTTCACTTCTAAAATCGACATTTCGAATTCACTCCCTGATCATTGGTATCTTCATTTTATCGAGAAACCCGCTTTCTCACCATTTCGTAAGATTACAGTTGACTTACAGTTTTGTAAGGTTTCTGATTGCTAGAAGAGAATTCGAACCATCGTTCCTTGCCCCACTTTCGATTCTATTTCGATACGGTGGCCTAATTTTTCACAAATTTGTTTCGCTAAATGTAGACCCATTCCTGTGGATTCTTGGAAATGACGACCATTTTCGCCAGTGAAATATGGTTCGAAAACACGGGGCAAATCGCTTTCTGGTATTCCCACCCCTTCATCTTGTATTTCCAAAATGATATGACGGCCCTGTTTCAATCCGCGAAAATATACTTTTCGATTTTCATGAATCGTATATTTTACAGCATTTGTGATCAGTTGTGTCAAAACAAAAGACAACCATTTTTCATCAGTGGCTATAGTCAAGTTTTCAGGGATTTCTATCGATGGAAAAACGTGTTTTCGAATAAAAAGACGTTTTTGACTGGATGTAACTGAACGGACCATTTTTTCCAATTGAATCGTTTCTACATAAAAATCGTGTTCAAATAAATCTAAACGAGCCGTATATAAAACCATTTCTAATCCTTTTTTTAAACGATCGAGCTCATCACCAATGGCCCGAAAACGAACATCATCCTCATCTTGAATAATTAAATGAATAACGGATATAGGAGTCTTCATTTGATGTACCCATTGATGAATAAATTGTACATGATCTTCCAGCTTATATTTATAGTTATGTAAATCTCTTTTATAATGATCGAATTGGCTGATGAGAAGTTGATGTAAACTTTCAGATAGAGGGGATCGCTGCAATTCGCTCGTAAAATCTTCCATTGAAGTCAACGGCTTTTCTAATCGTTGATAAAAAGAACGATTCGTCCAATATCGGTAGCAAAGATAGGCGATCAAAAGACAAGTACTGAGAAAGATCGCATATAAACTAATCGTCAAATGATGATAACCATCCAGCCAGTAAATGGACGTCACCACGAACAATTGAACGAAGTAAAGAAAAAGGAGCGGCAGTTGATCTCGTATAAAAAGCTTCATTTTTTCGTCTCCCAGTTTGGCATGAATCGATATCCTTGGCCACGAATGGTTTCGATCGCATCATGAATCTGTAATAAAGCTAATTTTTTCCGGACCCGTGTGACATACACATTTAAAGTGTTGTCGTCCACAAACGCTTGATCATCCCAAATTTTTTCTAATAGTCGATCACGGCTCACGACTTTCTCTGCTTTTTTCATCAATTCATCCAATATTTTGGCTTCCGTGAGACTTAGATCAATGGTTTGATCCTCTAAAGAAAGCAACAGACGTTCCAGATCCAGCTTTAAACCCGACACAATCACCATTCGTTCATTGTTAGAATGGGCATACGGCCCATAGGCGCGTCTTAATTGACTATTGATTTTAGCTGTCACAATTTCATAATCAAAGGGCTTTGTAATATAATCATCTGCTCCATTTTCCAGTGCCATGACTTGGTCCATTTTACTGTCGCGTGCAGAAATAAATAAAATGGGACAAGTGGAAATGGTGCGAATTTGACGGCACCAATAATACCCGTCAAATTTAGGCAGGTTCACATCTAAAAGAACAAGATGTGGATCATATTGTTCAAATTGAGCTTTGACTGTTTCAAAATTTTCTATTGATTTTGTATCAAAGTTAAATTTATGTAGATGCTTTTCAAGTAGACGAACCAGTTGGATGTCATCTTCTACAATCAATATTTTAAACATAAAAATCCCCCCTTTTTCCCTACTATGATTGTATCAAAATGTCAAAAACGAATGAAAATGGAAATCGATTGTCCTGGTTTTCTAGTGTAGAACGAAAGGTGAAAAAGCAAAATAGCCCATTGCCTAGTTCTATATAGAACAAATTCTTAGTGGAATTTGAACATTTATTTTATAGAATTGTTTAAAAAATGGCTGAGCTCCGGAAAAAGAACATTGCTTTTCACGAAAAAAACACTCCATCCCAATGATGGAAGTGTTTCAATAAAACTTAATAAGTTTAGTATGATCCTTTTTTAAAAAGTTCTCTCTACTCTCTTTATGTCTATGCACAGCACATAGCTTCGACTTTTTCTTTTACAAAATACCACAATTCTTTGTTCATCAAGCTTATCCAATTTTGTATGGATTCTAAGAAAAACCTTTCTGTTCATTGCTCTATGATTCAGTGAAAATGAAAGAGTACAGATTGGGAAATTTTCCTTCTAAATACCGATATTTGAATATCCGTCAAACTATAAATTGACCCCTTTCATAACTTCTTCCGGATAACGTTCTCCTGCTGCGACACCTTGAGGCGCAACTTGGTTAATCCGAGCCAAATCATCATCCGTTAATGAAATGTCCAGTGCTTTCAAATTCTCCTCTAGGTAAGGGATTTTCTTTGTTCCCGGAATTGGAACAATATCCTGTCCTTGTGCGAGCAACCAAGCCAGTGCAAGCTGGGAGGGCTGACATCCTTTTTCTGAGGCTATTTTTCGGATTTGTTGGACTAAATCTAAGTTTTTCTGGAAGTTTTCACCTTGAAAACGTGGGGAATGACGACGATAATCATCTTCTTCTAAATCCTCAAACTTCTGAATTTTCCCGGTCAAAAATCCCCTTCCTAATGGACTGTAGGCAACAAAGCCGATTCCCAGTTCTCGGCACGTTGGCAAAATTTCGTCTTCGACATCGCGGCTCCACAGTGAGTATTCCGTTTGCAAAGCGGTAATAGGGTGGACAGCATGAGCACGGCGAATCGTTTCGGGAGCTGCCTCTGACATTCCAATATAGCGAACTTTTCCTTCACGTACTAAATCAGCCATTGCTCCGATGGTTTCTTCAATCGGTGTGTTCGGATCCACCCGATGTTGATAGTACAGATCAATATAATCTACGCCTAAACGACGGAGACTTGCTTCGCAGGCTTGTTTTACATATTCCGGGCGTCCGTTTACTCCTAAAAACGTTCCATCCTCTGCTCTTACGTTGCCGAATTTGGTGGCAATGATGACTTGATCCCTGCGCCCTTTGATGGCACGCCCGACGAGTTCTTCATTCTTCCCCACTCCATACATATCGGCTGTGTCCAGAAGCGTAACACCGAGGTCAAGAGATCGATGAATGGTTTTGATCGATTCATTATCATCCCGACCGCTGTAAAAATCCGACATTCCCATGCAGCCCAAGCCAAGAGCCGATACTTCCAATCCCAAATTTCCCAATTTTCTTTTTTGCAATTTTGACTCTCCTCTCTTTCAGAACGATAGGATATCTTATAATTCCTTCGAAGCCAAAACTTCATGAATTGTCCTTACATCTCCATCGCATGGTCCGTCCAACAACAGCCTCATCACATTGATACTTTTTCATGAAGCGTATTGACGATACTATAATGGATCAATCTTTTCATCGTTTTTAGGATTCGTCGAAATACGGAAAAAGCTTGTACACATAGAAAACTAGGATTTGTCGAAGAGATTCTCCTATTCATGACTTATACACTCAATTTACTCTAATGCAAGGAACGTGCATCCGTAGGCACCATCAAAGCTTTTCTATTCAGGGCTGGGACGATTCACCACTGAAAAAAACGCAGCGATGCATGAAGCTATAAGTACGGCAACTGGTGCTCCGTCCCTACTATGGTATATCCATGCAACAAAGCCTCATCCATGTATACTTTATTCTCCTCATGTATTGTACATGACATCAAAATTCCTAGATTTCATTCCCTCTTCTTTATTTGACTCTCAATCCTTCTTATCTAGTATTCCATTTCTATTTTCTGCCACTAATGTGTTATAGAAAAACTGCAACACTCTTTGATAGGCGTCTCTTGCAGAGTCAACATTGTAAGAAGAACGGGTATCATTAAAGAACGCATGATGTGTATCTTTATAAATTTGATAGTTAAATGTTTTGCCCTTTTGTTTCATGAGTTCGGCGAAGCGGCTGACTTGGCCGGTGATCCGTTTGTCTAATTCGCCGTAAAAACCGTATAACGGGCAGTGAATTTGTTCGATTTCATTTTCTGACGGAGCAGCTCCATAAAAGATGACCGCGCCTTTTAACTGAGGATCACGGCATGCTAATAACGCTGAAAGGGCACCGCCCATGCAAAATCCAACAGAAGCAACGCCCTGGCCTTTAGATATCTCACACTCCTCTCTCAAATAGCTGGAAGTGGCTAAAAGCTGCTGAATATAGTCATCTGAATGGATTCCCCCAAACATTCTTTCAAACGTTTTCGAAATACGGATTTGTTTCTCTTCGTCCAATTCTTGTAGAGCCTTTTTCCTTTCTTCTTCGTTCGTCCACGCCGTATGAGGTAAAGAATTAAGAAAAGCTTTGACTTCTTCGACTCGTTCCACGCGCAAATCTTCTATTCGTTTCCCATGCTTTGCATATAAATCAGGAGCAAAAGCTAGATAGCCAGCTTGTGCGAATCGCTTCGTCACATCTTGGATATGATCGTCAACACCCCATATTTCTTGAATAACGATAACAGCGGGCAAATTTTTCGAAACTTGATCCATTTTAGCCATATAACCAATATATTCTTGATCTTTTCCGTAACGAACCCAACGTGTTTCTACTGCCATAAAATCTCCTCCGTTTCATGAAAAGTGACTGTACTCTATATTCCATCCTTTACCAAAAAATCCTTCATCAGCTATCTTATCAAAATTCCAAATTCATTTACATAAACAACTGCTTTGAATACAACGTTTTTAATTTCAGTCCATTTCTTTTTAAGAGTGTCTTTTTCTTTTTTCTGTAAAAATTAGAAATATACAAACCGAAATTTCAATTCAGCTGATCAAGCGAAAACGATTTCGTAGCAAATCCTGTCCAACAAACTGTACAACCAATCACTGGCAAAGGATATTTTGTTCTATTAGTCTTAGATATCCGATAACCTTATTCCATTTTTAGAATTGAGCAAGATACGTGGGATTTAATCAGCTTTGTGTTACTATATGGTGGAATCCAATAATATGAGGTGTTCAATATGAAAATTGAAGTCTGGTCTGACTACGTTTGTCCATTTTGCTATATAGGAAAACATCGATTAGAAATGGCCTTATCGCAATTTCCGCATAAAGATCAAGTAGAAATTGAATTCAAAAGCTTTGAGTTGGATCCGAATGCACCAAAAAACAGTGGAAAAAGCATACATGAAGCCATTGCAGAAAAATATGGAATGAGTATCGAACAAGCGAAACAAACCAATCAAGGTATAGGCCAACAAGCCGCCAGCGTTGGACTTTCTTTCGATTTTGATCGAATGAAGCCGACGAATACTTTCGACGCTCATCGTTTAGTAAAATTTGCAAAAACTCAAGGGAAAGAAGCGGACATTTCCGAAAAACTCTTTCGGGCTTACTTCACGGAAGGCAAGCATATTGGGGATCACGAAACATTAGCCGATATCGCCGAAGCAGCCGGGCTGGATCGCAAGCAAGCTTTAGACGTTCTTCACGATCAAAATGCTTATGCCAATGATGTCCGCATAGACGAAACCATAGCGCAGCAATATGGCATTAGAGGTGTTCCATTCTTTCTCATCAACCAAAAATATGCCATTTCTGGTGCTCAACCATTGGAAACCTTTGTTAGTGCTCTGCAAAAAGTATGGCAAGAAGAATCCGCTTCCCCTGCCTTTGAAGATCTTTCAACGGAAGATAATGTAAGCTGTGCTGATGGAAGCTGCGCCATTCCTGAAACAAAATAGTACGAACCAAAATATCAAATAGAATCTATACAAAGCCAGATTCTTTACTTAAAGTTCCACTTGTCAATTAAATAATGATCATTTATTTCAGCAACCTTATTCCGGTACTTTTATCGGGGTAAGGTTGTTCATTATTCTTAGGTTATTCCATAATATGAATGGTAGAGAATGAAACAGGAGGAAAGAAATGAATCATAAACCGCTGAATTTTTTGAAATACTTTTTGCAATGGGATCCTTCTATTCCTGTCCCGAAATTGCAAATTTTTTCAAGTGCTTTAGGAATGGCTTTGCCGATTATTGTCGGTGCGTTAATCGGCCATGTAGAAACGGGATTCATCGTTGCTCTAGGCAGTCTTTTTATGAACCCTCCAAATGTGGATCATTCGTTAAAGGAAGAAGTTTTAAACTATGTGCAGACCATCGTCGCAGGATTTATTGCCATTAGTTTAGGAGTATTTATTGGAAATCATCGTTCGCTATCAGCTAGTATCTTTTTGGTATTTATGAACGGATTAGTTTCTATAGTAGGGGGCATTAATCGTACGTTCGCTGTGAACAGCATGCGTTTTACTATTTTATCTATGATCGGTGCAGGTATATCCCCGCCCACACAGATCAGCCCATTGCTGATAGGTTTGTTTTTTTCTTTAGGTTCAATATGGGCTGTATTTCTATTTCTCTGTTTTTCTGTTTCTTATCGGTTTTTTATAAAAAAGAAACCGTTTAGCAAATCCTTATCCAACAATCCCTCCAATGTTGATTTTTTTACGCAATGTAAATACTGGCTAATCAGATTGAAAACATTTCGGGCTTGGCTCTATACGATCCGTGTCGTTTTGTGTTTGAGCGTAGCACAAGTGATTCAATTATATTTAAAGAATCCACATGCCTATTGGATCAGTCTGACTGTTGTTTTGGTGCTCCAAAGAAAAACGTCTATCGGTCCTTCTAGAATTTATCAGCGCGCTCTTGGAACTTTTTTCGGCGTTCTGATTGGTGGCGCCATATTAATATTTCCGTTGTCCATTCTGTGGATCGTCGTCAAAGTGGCGTTCATCGGTGGAATTCGCAGTTATTTAAAGACCCAAAATTATGTATATTATTCAATGGCGATGGTACCTTTGCTTTTTATTTTGCTTGGCAAAGGAAAACACATTTCTTTTGATTTAATGATCGATCGGCTGGTGTACACTTTTGTCGGCTGTATTATTGCCCTTGTTTTCGGCTACTTTCTTTGGACCACTCCGGAAAAACAAAAATACATTTAAGAAGATCATTTACGATGAATTTTGAATTTCAGTCCGTTCACAACAATATGCTTTTTAGGATATAAATAAAAGGATGTTTAGGCAACGATTCCAAAACACACTTTCTGTGTACCTGCCATCCGAAAGAGTAACCCCTCATTATTGATCAACGCTTCATGAAGAGATGTTTAACCGTTATCTTTCTTTACTAGTCCTACATTTTATTAGGATTGTAAATACACTATCCCCTTACGATCTGCTGTGACGAGTGAATAAGTCAAGTTCGCTTTTTTTTAAAAAGGAAAACGAAATTTTTTATAGTAAATCCATTAAGATCGATTGAGCGTTTTTCCTCCATCCATTTTTATGACTTAAATCACCTTCCTATACTATTTTACGATAATAGAAACCTTCTGTTCAGATAATGATAGATATGACATTCTTTTATAAGTCCCCATTTGTTTTTTCAATTTGGATTATACCTACATCTTCAAAAATCAGTTTATTCGTAATTTTTCGATCTTTGAAACTTACATTGACACAGTGCTTCATTATGATATAGTAATATCAAAAACTTTAGTGCTTAAAAGCATTTAAACATCAAAACGTTATATGATTAAAATGCTTTAGTGCAAAAGTAAAAAATAAGAATAATAGGAATGAGAAAACATGGAAGAAAAAAATCAAGGTTTACGTAAGGGACTGTTGCCAAGACATGTCCAATTTATTGCTTTGGCAGGCATGATTGGAACAGGGATATTTAAAGGAAGCTCTGACACTGTCAATATAGCCGGTCCCAGTGTCGTGCTTGCTTATCTAATCGGAGGACTATTGCTTTTTATTGTCATGGTCGCATTAGGAGAAATGGCGATTGTTTATCCTAAACTCAATGTGCAGCATCTGATCAATAAAGCTTTTGGCAATCGGATATCCTTTATCGTCGGATGGCTCTATTGGATTAATTGGATTATTGTAACTGTCGTTGAATTGCTGGCAGCCGGAAGTTTTTTGCAATACTGGTTTCCTTCTATGCCATTATGGTTGTTAAGTTTCATCTGTGCTGCCTTTATCGTGGGAATCAATTTATTTCAAGTAAAATACTACGGCGAACTTGAATATTGGATTGCCGGCATTAAAATTGTTACGTTAATGGCTTTTATTCTTTTAGGTTCTTTAATCTTGCTAGGGATATTTCCCGGTACCACGTCCTCCTTATCGAATTACACAGCCCATGGCGGTTTCTTCCCCCATGGTTTAGGCGGAACGTTCAGTGCCTTTTTAGTGGTGATGTTTTCATACGGCGGGGCTGAATTAATTGGGGTCAGTGTGACGGAGACAAAAGACAGCCAACGTGTTTTGCCGAAAATTATTAAAGGAACCGTTTGGAGAGTCATTATTTTTTACGTCCTGCCTATTCTCATTATTTGCGGAATCGTTCCTTGGGATCAAGTATCCTCTAAAGAAAGTCCTTTCGTGCAAGTTTTCGGCTTCTCAGGACTTCCAGGCGCTGCTCACGTAATGAATTTTGTGCTTTTAACGGCTGTTCTGTCAGCTGCTAATTCAGGAATATACGCTACATCCAGAACATTGTTTACGATGTCTCAAACGGGTGAAGCTCCTAAGGCCTTTTTGAAAACGTCCAAACAAGGCGTCCCGTTAAACGGAATATTATTAACAACCATTTGTATATTAGTGGGTGTATTTTTAGCTTATATGACCCCTGATCAAGTCATCAGCTATCTTATGACCATTCCAGGATTTACCGTTTTATTAATTTGGATCGGGATATGTTTAGCCCAATTAAAGCTCCGGCCTCAATACTCGGAAAAACCTGTTTTTCAGGTAAAAGGGTTTCCTTATACGACGATTATCGCTGCCATTTGTTTATCTTTCATCTTTTTAGCTTTTATTTTTAATAAACAAAATATCATTGGAACGATTGTCTGTCTGGTCATTGTCGCTGTACTTATTCTTCTTTCTTTTACTGTCAAATCAAAAAGATAAAAGACTTGTTAAAAAGGCCAAGAACCTGGATTCGTTAGGTTCTTGGCCTTTTTTTCATATGCTCTAAACAACCTATCGACAACAGACGAATCAGCCCCATTCGATCCATGATATTTTGGCTTCATTCCATCTATCATACTTCGATATGGTGTTAGATAAAAATTTTGGATCAAATAAAAAACTTCCAATCTGCAAGACTATCTTGCAAATTGGAAGCTTGTTTTTATTTTATTTTCAATGGTTTGAGTTGATCTATAATTTCTTCGAAGGGTGCATCGGCTTGTATCAATGCGGCTGCTGTATAAGCGCTCTCAACTAACGCGGTATCCATAAGATGAACTTGCTTTTCGGTTATTTCCATCGCCATTTCTAAGTTCATTTTCGCACTGCCTAGATCATAAAAAGCCAACAGTTTATCAGCACTATTCTCGGAGATAGCGGAACTGATCTTCTCAAAACTTGTCCCTACTTCCCCTTCATCTGTTCCTCCTGCACAAGTGATTGAAACGTCTCGGGCTGCCTCTTTTAATAATCGCACCACACCTTCCGCCAGTTCTTCGATGTGGGAGACAATGACAATCCCATATTCTTTTTTAGTCATTCAGAATGCCTCTCTCTAACATCGCTTCAAAAAAGTATCCGCTTGAAACGGCGCCAGGATCCAGATGCCCGATGGAACGTTCTCCAAGATAAGAGGCGCGTCCCTTCGTTGCCTTCATATCTTTTGTTTGATTCACAGCTTCCTGTATCGTTTCTTTTGTTAAATTTCCGCATTCCAGCGCTTCGATCACAGGGACCCAAACATCCACCATGGTTTTTTCGCCCGGTACTGCCTTTCCCCTCTTTTGAATCCCTTCAAGCCCTGCTTTTAGAATCGCCGCTATATCTTTTTCATCCTTGCCGGCTTGTTTGGCCATCGCCATAAGGGCAGATCCATAAAGAGGTCCGGAGGCGCCTCCGATTTTACTCAGAAGTGACATGGAAGCTTTTTTAAAAACATCTTGTACCGTCGCATATTCCTCCTCTTTTAATTTTTCTTCCATGTCCTTTGTTCCGCGCGCCATATTCGTGCCATGATCGCCGTCGCCTATAGCGCTGTCTAATTCACTTAAATAAACCTTTTGTTCATTCACTTTACCAGCAAATAAAATGAGCCATTTGACAGTATTTTCAGTCGTTAACATCCATCATTCCTCCTTCTATACCCATGCAGGTGTCTTAACTGGAAGTTTCAAATAATGGGTCCAAGTATCATCTGCCAGTTTTACAAGAGTTAAAGAGACCCCTGCCATATCAATAGAAGTCATAAAGGAACCAACTTTTTTATAATCAATCACCAACTCTTCTTCCTTTAATAAAGCATGGACATCATTCATGAACACAAATTGTTCCATTAACGGCGTAGCACCTAGTCCATTTACTAATACGGCATAATGATCCCCTTTTTTCCAATTGAATGCTTTTTTCAATTGGGTGACTAGTTCTTTTGCGATTTCTTTTGAAGTTTTTATTTTTTCACGACGGTATCCCGGTTCCCCATGAATTCCAACACCGTACTCCATTTCATCCTCTGCTAGTTGAAATCCCGGTTTGCCTACTTCCGGAACGGTCGCCGGAGATATAGATACCCCTATTGTTTTGATATTTGGTACTAACTGATCCCCCAATTCTTTTATTTCTTTAAGGGATAAACCAGACGCTGCCGCAGCACCTAAAATTTTATGTACCAGAACAGTTCCCGCTATTCCCCTTCTTCCGGCCGTGAAAGTGCTATCTTCAACGGCGATGTCATCATCAACAATTAATTTTTCGACTTGTATATTTTCCATTTCAGCCATCTCTTGAGCCATCTCAAAATTCATCACATCACCAGTGTAGTTTTTCACAATCAATAAAACACCCGCACCTTGATCCGCTATCTTAATGGCTTCAACTATTTGGTCAGGTGTTGGAGAAGTAAAGACTTCGCCACAGACGGCAGCCGACAGCATGCCTTGTCCGACAAAACCTGCATGGCTAGGTTCATGACCGCTCCCTCCTCCGCTGACTAGTCCCACTTTGCCCTCGTCTTTAAAAGTTCGGTAAATCACACCTGTTCCTTCCAACCTCTTCACTAGCCCTTCGTTTGCATAAACAAAACCGTTCAGCATTTCATCCAAAACATTTTTAGGATCATTTAATATCTTTTTCATCGTTTAGCCCCCTATTGTATTTTCAAGGTTTTATAGTTATGAATATCCTATAAAATAAAATGATATTCCGCTCAACAAATGACTAACAGCATGAATGATTGGGTATGCGATGGTTCACGTCTAAAAAAAGTATTTTTCTTCAGATAATATGTAACCCCTTACATTTTGTTTTGCAAATTTTGGTATTCAGTCAATCTTATTTTCCCATATTTATATGATTCCAGCAAGCTTCATGGTGACGATGAATCCTAAAAAATTATGAAGAAATAAAGTTCGTTGTTAAATCAAAAATAAACATAAAAAATTAGCTTATGGACTGAATGGAAAGGTGTTTTTAACTTTGTATGACGTACTTTTTTCGCAAATGAATGATCCAAATCATGACGAACTTCACTTTGCTCGAACTAAAAAATACCTTTTGGAAACTTCTTCCTTGATTAATCATTTTTCAGTATCGATCCCCTCTCTCCCAACTTTCGCTGCTATTTCTTCAGACGATTACTGGCAGCCTATTGATCATCATTTATAGAAAAATTCAATAGCTGACTGATAGATGAACGCATTACGAATATGCTTTCTTTCGTCGTATACATAGTTGGATGAAATAAGTCTGTCATTTGCATCCCAATCAATTGTTTGCCTATTTCAATAGCAAAAAGTATGAGAGAAAACCTAACAATAAATTTGATATTTCTGAAAATTCATGTTATTTTATAAGAAATCCTCCATTAGAAAGGAATGATGCAATGAAGACTGCACCTAAAATGACTGAGGAGAAAATATATCATGTTCTCCGTGACGCCATTGTAAATGCAGATTTTCCTCCTGGGCAACAATTAAAAGAAAATGTATTAGCAGAAGCCTTCGGGGTCAGCCGTACACCTATTCGAACGGTTTTTCAGCGATTGAAATACGATTCATTAATCGAATTAAAGCCAAAAAGAGGTGCCTTTGTGTACTGCCCCACCCCAGCTGAAGCGGAACAAATATTCAGCGTCCGGAAAATGTTGGAACCCCAAGCGACAGAACTGGCGGCCCACTATGCAACATCGGCAGAAATCGATCGTATGTATCATTTTTTAGAAGAAGAAAAAAATTTAATGAACGATCAATTGTTTCACCAGTCATTAGTAGCAACAAAGAATTTGCATTTGAGTATCATTGAAGCATCCAGAAATTTGTATTTAATCGAATTTCTTAAAAAAATTATTACTTTATCCCATATCATATTAAGCTTCTATGATGTATCTGAACATAAAGAAGCGAATGCCATCTGTGAGCATGATGAATTATTAGAAGCGATTAAAAATCACCAGCCTAAAGCAGCAAAAGAACTAGCTTTTAAACATATCGAATCGATTCAAAATGATATTGATTTTTCAAAAGAATTTACGGATCCTGTCTCGATTACACAAATCATTCATCGTTATGTATAAAGCCACGGCATAAATTGTATACAATTTTTGTATACATAAGATAAATCCTCAGTACTGGGAGGTAAACCAAATGGTTCGAGTAACCATGGCTCAATTTTCACCAAAACAAGGCGATAAAAAAGAGAATATTCATAAAATGATCGAAATGATGAAAACAGCAAAAAAGCAGCAATCACAGCTCATTCTGTTTCCGGAATTATGTTTAACAGGGTATTTTGTTTGGGAATCTTTAGGTGAGTTGGCCGAACCGCTTTCAGGCAATAGCATTCAGATTTTCCAAAGTGCTTGTAGAGAACATGAAATCTTTGCTGTTATCTCTTTTCCGGAAAAAAATAAGGACTCCACCTTCTCTATCACTGCCATGCTGATTGACGACAAAGGGACGATAAGAGGCATCTATCGAAAATCCCATCTCTTTGCTAACGAAAGAAATGTATTTAAAGAAGGAACAGAGCTGCCTGTTTTTGATACCGAGCTTGGAAAAATAGCATTAATGATTTGCTATGATCTGGAATTTCCAGAAGTCGCAAGAATACTCCGACTTAAGGGAGCAGAGCTTCTACTCGTACCGCTGGCAAACATGAAGCCTTATGAAAAGCATCAATTCATTTATTTACAAAGCCGGGCTATGGAAAATCAAATTCCAATCGTATTGTGCAATCGTACCGGAACAGAATATGATACTACTTTCTTCGGTGAAAGCGCTGCCGTCGACGGAAACGGCACTGTGATCGCCAAACTTAATGATGAAGAGCAGCTAATCACCATTCATGTTCCGCTAAATGAACCATTAGATAAACATTTAAATTATATGGCAGATCGGAGAACCGACTTATACGTAGAGCTATTTAATGAATTGACTGATAAATCAGAAAACAAAAACGAACAAAGGAGATGATATGGATATGAAGAAACAGCTTCATCTGAAACGAACATTAAAGCTGCCGCAAGTGATTATTTTTGGCCTTGCTTATATGGCACCTATGATTGTTTTCGGAACCTATGGCATTTTAGCCGAGACCACCCACGGTTCTGTTCCAACCGCCTATGTCGTTGCGTTGATCGCCATGCTATTTACCGCCTACAGCTATGGAAAAATGGTAAAAGCCTTCCCCACCTCAGGTTCAGCCTATACTTATACTCGAAAGTCGATCAGTTCACATTTGGGGTTTATTATTGGCTGGGCTATATTGTTAGATTATTTATTTCTTCCCATGGTCATCTGGCTGATCGGATCCGTATATCTTCATTCTGCCTTTCCGTCCGTTCCTCTATGGATATGGATCATCGCCTTTATTGTCATCACAACCATCATTAATGTCATTAGCGTTAAAATGACGACAAATGTCAATTTTTTCATGATGGTTTTTCAACTGCTAGTGATTGCTTTTTTTCTCATATTATCCATCATGAACATAACTTCGAATACCGGAGGCAACTCATTCGATCATAACCCATTTTTCAACAGTCACTCCTCTCTTTCATCTATACTTGCAGGAGCTTCCATCGCATGTTATTCATTTTTAGGATTTGACGCTGTCACAACCATGTCTGAAGAAACGCTGCAGCCGGAAAAAACGCTGCCGCGAGCTATTTTGCTTGTTACTTTCATCGGTGGAATCATCTTTGTCATTTCCTCTTGTTTTCTATATCTTGTTCATCCAAACTACACCGATTTTCAAAATCTTGATTCAGCTGCATTTGAAATTGCTAAACAAATTGGCGGAACATTGTTAAGCTCCATTTTCCTTGCCGGTATGATCATTGCCCAATTTGCATCGGGAATCGCTGCCCAGGCAAGCGGTGCACGCCTTTTATATGCAATGGGCAGAGACAACGTTTTGCCGACAAAATTATTTGGCTATTTAAATGCAAAAACCAAAACACCCATTATCAATATTGTGATAATTGGAGCCATTTCTTTACTAGCGGTGAATATGGACGTTACGACATCCACATCCTTTATTAATTTCGGAGCTTTTTTGACATTCATATTTGTAAACGTGGATGTGATTTTTCACTACTGAGCATTTTGCACATTTTTCAACCCAAGAGCCATAAGGTTTTCTAAAGCATA
>ERZ1673756.34-NODE-34-length-31915-cov-18.844413_pt1 | contig 31915 bp, 27 predicted proteins | sample MGYA00580182_ERZ1673756 | MGnify/ENA primary metagenome ERZ1673756 (study PRJEB41219, sample SAMN04549593) | soil metagenome | isolation source: soil | place: USA: Texas, Big Bend National Park | collected 2009-03-17 ... | reverse complement strand
CATTTACATCAAGCATTTAAACAAGATTTTGGACTGCGAAAGCTGAGTTAATTATTTTTAATTTTGTTTAATGATTTATTACGCATATAAATTGGAAGACCTAAAGCAGTTAAACCGAGACCACATAACGCTAGGATCGTTTGTGTGAATAAGGTGTTGATCACGATAAATAACCCGCCAATAATCGCTATGATAGGGATGACAGGATATAACGGCACCTTGTAAGGCCGCACAAGATTCGGTTCTTTTTTGCGCAAAATGATGACAGCAAGAAAAGTCATCGTATAGAATATCCAAATCACAAACACTAACATATCCGTTAACGTATTAAATCCACCTATTAGCATCATCATGACAGCAACCAACAAGATGAATATTCCAGAATTATATGGAATTCGCGTTTTATTTGATAACGTAGCAAACCATTTGCTAAAAGGCAATTGATCTTCTAATGCCATTGCATAAGGGATTCTCATTCCGGTCATCGTATATCCATTAATGCTGCCAAATACCGAAATTAAGATACCGATGCTAACCAATTTTCCACCCATCGTACCAAAAAGAACGTTTGCTACATTAGACGCAGGCGTATCAGTCCCTGCTAGAGCTGTTGCCGGCATAACTAAGAGGAATGCAATATTAATTAATAAATAAACGATCGTAACGCTCGACAGCCCTACTATAATTGCTTTAGGCAAATCTTTCTTGGGATTTTTCATTTCTCCAGCGATATTCCCTACATGGATCCATCCATCATAGGCAAACATCGTTGCCAGCAATCCAGATCCAAGGGCCGATATAAAAGCTTTATCTTGTCCTGCTTCAATCGGGAAAAGTTGAAAAGATACATTCCCTTCGTGCAGCAATCCAAAAATAGAAATAAGAGCTAAAGGAAGTAATTTACATATAGTAAAAACAGTCTGAATGCCCCCAGCAGCTTTCGCACCTAAAAAGTTCATAAGGGTGATAAAGGTAGCTGTAAGAATTGCTATTCCCACAATCATCATTCTATGTTCATTCGCATGTAATCCAAACAGACTAACCGTTTGGGTCCCGAAAATAATCGCAAGTGCAGCAATGTTGGCTGGAAAGTAAATAATCGTTTGTGCCCATCCCAATAAAAATGCCGTTAAATTGCCATATGTACGCTTTAAATAGGCCATCATGCCGCCTGTTTCCGGAATGGCTGCCGATAATTCAGCTGCCGTTAATCCTGCACAAATAGTTAACACTCCTCCAATCAGCCATGCAAGCAGCCCTAAACTTGCTGTCCCGGTGGCACCATATACTGCAGTTGGCTTAAAAAAAACACCGGCTCCAATTACAGTACCGATAACTGTAGTTAAAGCAGCCAAGAAACCAATTTCTTTTTTTAGCTCTTGTTGTGACAAAGTACTCACTCCTGTTTTATTGTGTTTAAGATATATGACTTTTAAGACTCGTACAAACAACAGTCATGATACACATAAAATCTCCAAAAGAAAAGGGCATTTGGTAAATTATCGTTTCTACACAAAATGCCCCATTTTACTGAATATTATTTATGGTTTGAAACAAAAAAGATAAGTACTTTTCATAAAATTTCGTTTTTTAACCAGAAGGTTTTCTTTTTCTATCTCAACTATTGTCATCAATAAAATTCATGAAAAGTCCGATATATTGCATAACCTTATTAAAATAATATTGAAAAGAAGCTGAATAAGGGAATCAACATCATCGTTCGCACACCTTCTTTTGCATTTATTGTCATAAAGCGAACATGAAATGAAACCTTTTCTTCGTTCGGCCGTTAAAACAAGTTCTCAGGGCAACAAAGTATGTAAAACTTGTACAAACGCTCCAATTTGTTGAAAGGTATAGAATCATGATGTATTATCTTTGCAGTTTCATATTCTGCTCCATCTTTCATTAAAGTCGTGTAACACATCACATATTTTCGAACGAACAAATCCGGCACAGACCCACCAATCAGGTAAATGCAATGATTTTACTGCCCTTAATATATCCATCATCCACTCATCTTCTTTTATCAGTTGAATGATCTCTTTCTCATTTTGGATCATCATCCATTCATCCCCTCCAATCAAACGTATACTTCTATCATTATAAAACCAAAATACGTCTCCGGCAGTAACACCTTATTATGCAGTCCCATTCAATTTACCTAGCCGTTTATAAAACTTTCGGTTCTCGAGATCATAAATTTTCCTTCCAATTCCATAGACTGTTACTGTACCCATATCAAGCGCATAAAAAAAGACTTCCGCAATCGTAGAAGTCTCTTGAAAAAAGAATGGAAAAGGATTTCCAGTGTTTAGAGTCAACTTGCACACCAAAAAGGGAAGAAGACATTAAATCGTCCTCGTCTGCCATTTTCCTGTAAAAGGAGGGCAGGCTTATGAAAATGGTTCCGGTTGTGCATTTCTTCGATTTTTTACGATTTTGAATCCTTTTATTCCCTCAATCAATTAAAAAGCGTTTAGCAAAATATCGTCAGGAACAATTAAATTTGGTTCAGTAGATTCAATGATTTCCTCCACAGTATATCCTTTTGCGACTTCCACCAGCTTTAATCCTTCTTTTGTGACATCGATTACGGCTCGGTCCGTAATAATCCGGTTGACCACGCCTTGTCCTGTTAATGGCAAGGAGCATTTTTTAAGAATTTTCGGTTCACCATATTTATTCGTATGTTCCATAATCACGACAATCCGCTTGGCACCATGGACCAAATCCATGGCTCCTCCCATCCCTTTAATCATTTTTCCGGGTATCATCCAGTTAGCCAAATCTCCTGTTTCTGAAACTTCCATGCCCCCGAGAATCGCTAAATCAAGATGCCCGCCTCGAATCATGGCAAAAGATTCTGCACTGCTAAAATAAGATGCGCCCTTTATTGCCGTCACGGTTTCTTTTCCCGCATTAATGAGATCGGGATCTACTTCCTCTTTCTTAGGATAGGGGCCTATTCCTAATAAACCGTTCTCCGACTGCAATACGATCTGTTTATGTTCGGAAACATAGTTCGCGACCAACGTCGGCATCCCTATCCCCAAATTAACGTAATACCCGTCCCGGATTTCCTTTTCCGCCCTGCGAGCAATTCTTTCACGTATTTTCGTTTTATCTTCTTTCACCACCATGTTTTGCATCCCTCCTCTTTAGGTAAATCCATCACTTCTTAACGGCTGACGGTTAATCGTTCTATTCGTTTTTCTTGTTGGCCGACTACAAGATGTTGAACATAAATTCCCGGCGTATGAATTTGATCCGGATCGAGTTCACCGATTTCGTATAATTCTTCTACTTCCGCAATCGTCACTTTTCCGGCTGCTGCCATCATAGGATTGAAGTTTCTAGCCGTCTTGTTGTAAATAAGATTTCCCATTTTGTCTCCTTTTGCTGCTCTAATCAAGCTAAAATCGGCCGTCATCCCGTATTCCAATAAATATTTCTTGTTTTGGAAGGTTCTGACTTCACGTCCTTCCGCAATGGGGGTGCCTACACCAGCAGGAGTATAGAATGCAGGAATTCCGGCTCCTCCTGCTCTAATTCTTTCCGCCAAAGTTCCCTGCGGAATCAGTTCCACTTCCACTTCTCCCGATAAAACTTGTCTTTCAAATTCTTTATTTTCCCCAACATAAGAACCGATGATTTTTTTGATCTGTTTATTTCTTAAAAGCAGCCCCAATCCCCAATCATCTACACCACAGTTATTAGAAATCACTGTTAAATCTTTTACACCCGATTCGGCGAGCGCTTTAATCAAATTTTCAGGAATCCCTACGAGACCGAAACCGCCCACCATAATAGTCATGCCGTCTTGAATATCTTGAATCGCCTCTTCAAAACTATTAAATATCGTTTTCATGTTCTTTCCGGACTCCTCCTTCTGCGATTCTTCTCTTTCAGAAACGATGGCGTCATCTTGACTCCCGCCAATACGCGAATACTAAAAAATGGTCTGGCAGTTGTTTCTATCTTACGGTTCATTTAATGAAAAAATGACAACATCTCATTTGAACGACAAACCCCTCTCTTTTTAAGCACAAACTTTTTTGGTCAGCTAGTAGCAATTGGATGAAGTGGACGTTGTCACTCTTCATCCGTTTATGTCTTTCATCGACTAGAACAAAGTGGACAGTGGTCACAACCACCGTCCACTCTCTCCTTATTTCACCTGCGGAAGCGGGCGTTTTAACCATTCATTGTAAAACGCGTCAATATCAGGTTCAAAGTCTTTTAAGATGGGATACCATGGAGTCACAGCTTCTACCTCTAACTGGGTCGCGCATTGAGGGCAGTAATACTCACGAATAACCTGCCACTCCGGATCTGGCGCAAGCATTTTCGGATAAAGCTCCGTCAACTTTTCCTCTGTATCGCGGACATGGATCAGTGCATGCAGCTTCCAGTTATCGCTCGCCTCACAAAATTCATATCCGCAATCACATTTTACGATTCGATCACCGTTTTTCTTTTGCACAATATATAAATGCAGCCCGGCAGGAAGTAAAATGGGATCATCCCACGGAACACGCTCTTGCAGTATGCTTATATATTTTTCGAAACGATCCGCATCCTTAAAATTCGAAAGCATTTGCTTTAATTTGTGAAAATCAATCGTTCCATCTATCAACTCTTCAATGGTTTTACGATCGTACGTTGTCATGTTTTCACCTCTCTCGAATCAGTTTTTTAGTGTTTAATTTTAGCCCCGAAAATCGGAACTCCTAGCTCCTCTTCAGTCAGATTCCAATCTTTCGGCAAGTTCCAAAATTCTTTAAATTCTTCTCTGAACGATTGGCTCAGGGCGAAGCTGCCGGAATACATATGACGAACTTGAACAGCAGCATCTTTTTTCAAGATTTTCTCTCTTTCTTTCTTCATCCACTCTTTCGTTTTTAACCCCCGTTTGAGGCGTTCTTTCCGTATTTCCTTGCGGCGTTTTTCCGTCTTTTTTTCGTCGACAATATATCGCCCTTGTTTATCTTTGGTGAATACAGCACCGTACACCTTTTCCGCATAACGTGGTAAAACGTACCCGTCGTTCAAATCATCTTCAATCATTTTCGGTTTGCGTTCAAGCGGATCTCCGAATCCGGGGCCTCCACGAAGGTAATTTAAATAGAGATCATAATTGTCAAAGATCGTTTCCGTTGTAATCGATTGTTTATGTCGAATAATTTCCTTCGCTTCGATCAGCTTATCGTATTCCGGATTGTCCGGATCCGGATCTCCACCTGTCGGAATAGGAAGCTTTTTATCAATCAATTCCTTTATATTTGTACCATGAGCTTCAAAGCGATAGCCGGATGCTGCCGGATAGCCTCCCATCAATCCGCAATCGCTCGACATATAGCCGTTCCCCATGAAGAACATGGTCCAGTCTTTCGCACCGTACACCAATCTTAATGTTTCATATCCGTTCCCGCCGCGATATTTTCCGTAACCGCCCGTGTTTGGTTTAATGCTTCGTCCTAAGTAAAGAAGCGGTTCCGCCAGTTCCCAAATTTCCATGTCTCCCATATCGCCTTCTGGATTCCAGATGGCTGCTGCGTGGCTAATGCCGTCTTTTACCGCACCGGCCCCGACACCTTCGGCAGCAGATTCAAAGCTGTTGACAGCATGGTTTTCATTAAACTGGTTATATCCACCACCTTGCAGCCAGTTCGAAGTGTTGGCATTACCGGCATTCACTTCTTCCAAATAACCGCGGGCAAAGTAGTTTCGGCTGAGTGCACGCCATAGTGGGCTCCATGCTGAAACAAGGAAGTGCCATGCATAGCTATGTGCTGTTCGGATATCGTCTGGATTCAGCCATGATCCATATGGCAAATCAAACTGACTAGCATAATAGGCACCGTCGTTAACCCTGTCATTAGGAATCAAAGTTTGCGACATCATGACCCAGATACCGCTTGTAATCGAAACAGGTGTGGCATTATAACTGTGCCATCCCCATCGGTTTACCCCTTCAAAGTTAATCTCAAATTTGCCGTTTTTATGGACGGTCAGTTCAGTCGGTGCATGCATGATCGTATTTACTCGAGCATATGGCGGAACATCAAGATTTTCATATGGAACATCGACAAATGATACTTGACGATATTTTCCAGGTATTAACAATGTTTTGACTTGGTTCACAAATCCACGGCGTCCGTCTTCGATGACTTCACGAATAAATTGTTTATATGTTTCAACTCCTTCTTCTTTTACAATATCTAGAACAAGGTCTCGAATCATATGACAGCCAGCAATGCGCGTACGTTCGTCCAGCAGCCAGTACTTCGTTGTACGAACAGAACGCTGGCTCTCAATTAACCAGTCTTTCAATAAAGTGTCGTTTTTTCCAATTTTGCGACATGCAACCTGATAGCCATCGTCATAGCGCGTCACAGGTCCCACCGTCATACTTCCTGGTGCAGTGGCTCCAACATCAATAACATGTGTTACACCGCCAACCCAACCAATAAGCTCTCCTTCATGGAAAATCGGAACAATCGTATGGACGTCACATGGGTGAACATTTCCAATTTGACAATCGTTATTACAGAAAATATCTCCATCTTCAATGCCGGGGTTCTCCTCATAATCATTTTTGATCATATATTTGATCGCTGCCCCCATCGTCCCTACGTGAATGATAATTCCGGTGGATGTCACGACCGAATCGGCTTCCGGAGTATATAAAGTAAAGCATAATTCCCCTTCTTGCTCCACAATAGGAGAAGCGGCTACTCTTTTCGCTGTTTCCCTTGCATGTACAACGCCCCCGCGCAGTTTGGCAAAAATTTTCTCATAGCGAATGGGGTCTGATTCCTTAAGCGGCAATGTTTTCAGACCTGCATAATGACCTGTTGTCCGACTAATCTCATCTATTTCTTGCCGCATTTCTTTAAGCGTTTTACCGTCCCATCCAATGGTTTTTCGCTGTTTTTTCGCTTTTACAGAAATCGGATCCATATGACAATGCCTCCTTTTAGATTAGAGTTCTTTCAAATGAAAGATGCGATGGGCATCCAAGTACGTCTCAAATCCAGGCGGAATGACAAATGTTGTCGCTGGAGACTCAATAATCGAAAATGATTGGATTTTGTTTCCTGGCTTAAGTTTTTCCATTTCCCAAATATCAGCAACCATCCATTCGCCCTTCCAATAAACATTGCGTGTACCGAGAAATGCATCTTGCGGCGGTGTCTCGCTGTCTAGCGGTTCTTCAGGAATTCTCGGTTTTGCCACTTCTACAATTCCACGAACGATGGCACCGGTGATGCTGTAGCCAAGTTCCGGGGAACGTGCTGCTTTTGCATATACTCGAGTATAAGTATCTTCAAAGGCAGTAACTAGAGCTTCCCAATCCTCCACCTCTTTAAAGGATGCAATGGGCGCTTCAATTTCCAAGTCATTTAGCTGCCCTTGATATTGCATACGGAAATATAACCGGAAATCCACATCTTTTCTCTCAAAATTGTTTTTCTCAAATTCAGCTGCTACTTTTTCCATAAGCTCATCCCAAGCCCTTTGCAGCTCTTTGCCCGCTTTGAATTTCACTTCATCCGATGCACCGTCATCCACATTAATATCAAGCGTTTTATCATAACGGTACTCAAAATCTGCCGCCCCGCAGCCAAAAGCCGAGAATCCTGCCGCCCAAGCCGGAACAAGAACATCTTCAAAACCAAGTCCTTTTGTGTATCCAGCCGTATGCAACGGTCCTCCTCCTCCGTATGAGAAGCATACATATTGCGAAGGGGAATACCCTTTTCCAAGAATCATGGATTCCAGATAATTGCGAAGCTGCGATTCTAAGAGATCAATGACTCCGTATGCGGCATCTTCCACAGACAATCCAAGAGGTTCAGCAATTTGCTTTTTCACTGCTTCATAAGCGCGTTCCGGATACAATTTCACTTCTCCGCCAAGGAAATTATCCGGATTAATCAACCCTAGGACGACGTGACAATCCGATACCGTTACCGTGTCGATGCCGCCTTCTGGATAACACACTCCCACTCTTGAACCCGCACTATCCGGTCCTAGTGTGAGGGACTTAAAGTTTGGATCAATTCTTACAAAACTTCCGGCACCCGCTCCAACCGTATCCATCGCCACAAGCGGAAGCGAAAGAACGAGACGAGCCATATCAGGGCTAGTGTTAATGCTGAGATCTCCCTGGGTAATCAGAGCCATATCAAAACTCGTTCCGCCGATATCCGAACAGGCGATATTTTTAATCCCTAGATGCTCGCCGAGGTATTTTGCCCCGATAACTCCGCCAATCGGGCCAGACACTAGTGTTCTAGCCAGCTCATTTGCTCGTGTGCTTATTGTACCGCCATGGCTTGCCATCACGCGTAAATCAAAATTGGCACCGTGCTCTTTTAACCGAGTATCAATCTTTTCTAGCGTTTCACGTGAAGGATCGGCAGCATAAGCTTCAATGATCGTCGTGTTAGTGCGGTGAGACTCTTTTCTGACAGGATAATAATCAACCGAGGCGAAAACCGGGACTTCTTTTCCGAGCTTTTTCATCGTCTCTTTTGCAATGTCCCGCACTTTCCTCTCATGAGCAGGATATTTATAAGAATGCAACAAGCTGATGACAATCGCTTCCACATCTCGTTCTAACAGTTCCTCTACAGCTGGCGCCACTTCATGTTCGTACAAAGGTATGACAACATTGCCGAATAAATCAACCCGTTCAGTTACCCCCCTCGTTAATTCACGCGGAACTAAAGGCGGATCATAGCGATGCGTATTTAAATGAAGTCGATCAGAATATGAATACCCGAGATAAGCTTGAATCGCTCTTCCCATTCTATGGAAGTCTTCCATTCCTTTGTTGACGATTAAGCCGACTTTCCGTCCTTTTCTTGACACAAGTCTGTTTAACATGGCTGTTCCCGAATAGACTCCGGCAAGCAATTTTGGAAATTCCTCATCAACGGTTGTATTCCAATAAGCAAGAGCATCTTTTGCCGAGTTAAGAAGCCCGACAGACTCGTCTTCCGGAGTGGATTGCGCCTTTCCAACAACAAAATCGCCGGTATCATCAATAATGAACGTGTCTGTCATGGTTCCTCCCGCATCGATTGCGAGAATTTGCGCATTTTTAGTGATCACTGTTTTCATTGCTTCCTCCCCTTTCTTCTCCTCTTCGAAACGGTATTTTGTTGTCATCAACGTCTTCGGCAGTTGTCATGCCATTTTCTGAATCTGTTTCGATTTTCTTCCCCCTTCCGATCTTCGAAGCAATTTTGCATTCGCTTACTTATATTGCAATTGCCGTGCCAATTTACCATGACATTCAAAACATGGATTTTTTCGTTCCTTTTTCATGCTTTTCTTCATACAAATTGTAGCGATTCGCTACACCTGTCGTGCTACACTCTTAAAAGCGGGACAATTTCTTACAGAAACAACAACATAGGAACATAATGATTTCATTTTTAAAAATAAAATGTTAGAATATTATGAAAAGTGAAAATTTAAGGGGTGGGGTTATGATAGCGGTCTTCTCTATACAAAACTTGCCCGACAAAACAAAAGAGTTGGAAACGTTGTGGGAATGGTTTGTAACGAACTCGAAAGATGAGATGGTCGTGAATAAAGTCCGGAAAAATGTTCTTGATTCATGGAAGCGCTGTCAAGACAAAGGGGTAAATCCAAGACAATTGCAGACAAAGCCCGCATTATCGAATTTTCAACTCAACAACTTGTTAGAAGAATCCGAACTCTACCATGTCGCAAAACCCATTATTGACGATTTATTTCAAAAAATGGCCGGAACCGGTTATCTCATCACATTGAACGATGAAAAAGGTCGAATGATTTATTTAAAGGGCGAATCTCATATTAAAAGGCTTGCCGAAAAAATGAATTTTTTCCCCGGAATGGATTGGAGTGAACACGCCGCCGGAACAAACGCCATTGGAACCAGTATTATAACGAAGAGTCCCATTCAAATTTTGTCAGCAGAACATTTTTGTCAAGGATGTCATCCATGGACATGCTCATCAGCGCCCATTTTTCACCCCCTTACAAAGAAAGTAATCGGTGCGATCGATATCACAGGCCCATGGTATAATGCCCAGCCGCACACACTCGGCTTTGCCGTATCGATTGCCCAAATCATCGAAAAGCAGCTTGAATATGTTTATATGCAAGTGAACAACTTGCTATCGGAGCATTTTTTTCAAACTACAAAAAAGTGGAAAGATCACCACGTTCTTGTTCTGACTCATGATTGGAAGGTCTTCAAAAGTGATGGAACATTTGCTGATTCACTTAAACTTTCACCACTGATGAGTGTAAAAGAAGAACCTCCATTCCGCCATTTAGTTCGTGAACTTACGAAACTAGAGAATCCTTTGAATCAAACAGATCATGACCATCTAATCTTTATTCAAGATTTCGAAGCCGTTCATCTTGAACCGATTTTCTTTAAAAAAGTGATAGCTGGATATATCATCGTTTTGAAAAAACATAAAAAAGCACGATCTACACCGTCTGCTTCGAATGAACCATCTCCTTGGAGCAACATCATCGGAAAGTCACATATGTTTATCCAGTCGCTTCGTAAATGCCAGAAAGCAGCACCAACCAATGTTCCGATCCTATTGATGGGAGAAAGCGGAACAGGCAAAGAAATTATTGCTCGTTCCATACATGAAGCAAGCCAACGAAAGGATCGGCCTTTTATCGCTATTAACTGCGGTGCTATTCAAAAGGAATTAATCGGAAGTGAGCTGTTCGGCTACGAAAGAGGAGCCTTTACAGGTGCTCGAAAAGAAGGCAAAAAAGGAAAATTTGAGGAAGCGAATGGCGGAACTTTGTTTTTAGATGAAATTGGCGAAATGCCTTTGGAATTACAAGTTCATTTATTAAGAGTGCTTCAAGAAAAAGAAGTCACAAGACTTGGATCGTCAAAGTCTATTCCGGTCGATGTTCGTATCATCGCAGCGACGAATAAAGATCTTCATGCACTCATTCAAAACGGTCAATTTCGCGACGATCTTTTCTTCCGATTAAACGTCGTAACAGTGAACTTACCTCCGCTCCGAGAAAGAAATGAAGATATTTCACTGCTTGCCGATTATTTTTTAAAATGCTTTGCGGAAAAATACGAAAAGCCTCCGTTATCTCTTGCACAAGATACATTGGATTTTCTGCAAAACTATCAGTGGCCGGGAAATATAAGAGAACTCCAAAACGCACTAGAACATGCCGTCATTTTTAGTGATTCTTCCATCATACATCTAGAAAATTTGCCATCTTATTTATTAGAAAACCACGTGGGGCGAGATCAAAATGAAGGACTTTCATTATTTGAACAGGAAGAGAAAAAAATGCTTCTCAAACTTCTGGACGAAACGGACTGGAATCTGTCCGCCGTTGCCAAACGACTAAACATTGCTCGATCCACCCTTTATCGCAAACTCAAAAAATATGGATTTTCCAAAAACCGATAGATCGTTTAAGAAAAAATTCGGAAAACTAAAGATGCGGCTCTTTAATAAAAATATTATTTCCAATGTAGAACCTTGGGAGTTCCATTCTCTATCAAGGTTCTTTTTTATTGATGTCATTTATAAAAATAAAGCATTTCCAATCACTCTCATACTTTGTGCTGCCACATTAGCCATTTCTCTATATCAGACAAATTAAAAACAGCAGAGTATTTCTACCCTGCTGTTTGCTAGACACATTTAGCTCTTTTCTATTCCAATTTTGTCATTACGTTTTTTTAAGATAAACCACTCAACGATAATGAAGTTAAGCACAATGCCGACCCAAATGTTCACATTTAATACTTCTTCGACGATCTTATTTCTTCCTTCTGAAAGAGTGAATCCGTTTAAAATGCAATATGCAAGAAGAAGAATTGGTACTAATGCACGAGCACTCACTGCTACTAAAGTTATGCTAAAACTACGTATCATCCAAATATAATGTTCTTTAAAACTTTTTTTGACAGCTGAACGGTAACCTTTCCAGCACGTGAATAACCATAAAATATCTAATGTAAGAAAAGCTGCTGCTTTTGTGAAATCCTCCATATAAAGGATCACAACTAAAGCAAGCAGTCCACTTATAAAGATACTGCTGACATAAATTCTGCCAATATAGCGATGGATCTTTGAGTATTGGAGACGAAAACGATCTATAAACTGAAAAAACCCGGTCAGTAAAGCAATAAAAGCAAAAATAATATGTGAAACGAGTACAGGATATTGTATAGTAGTCGATTGGATCATGACACGGCTTTTAGCAGGATCTAAAGTCAAATTGGAGATCGTGAAAATAATCATAATCCCAATCGATACGAAAAATAAAATCCACCAGCTCATTTTTTGATTCATTATAATGATTCATACTCCTTATTATTTAGTTTTCCTTCCTCTTTTTCCCCAAGGCTTAAATACTGAAAGGATAAACATCGCAATAAGCGAAACAATTTGTAGTATAATTCCGATGAAAAGAGAGGTTCGATCCACCAAAAAATCCGGATTTTGCAGCGACTGCATTCCCTGAGCTGTTGTAATCGTGAAAGCCTTTAACGACCATAAGTAAATTCCCACCATCCCAAGACCGATTGAAAAAATCGTTAACACTTCTTTGGCAATGATCCAATAATATTGGAAAAAACCCCAATGAGTAAGCAACGAAAGCAAAATACCGGTCACGACGGTGCCGATCGTGGAGGCTCTAACGGATGTTTTAGCTAACAGATGCATACTCGTATATGAAGCCTTCAATACACCCTCATCCGTCGTGGTCGCTGCAGCAATGCTTAAAATCAAGAAGGTGATTGTAACGCCGAACATGATAGCCGAAAATAAAATATGCAAGGTTAACAGCCATTTCTTTGGAGTCATTCCGATTTTCTTCATACCTGCCTTCCTCCCATCTACAAGTTAAACCGATAACCCACTCCCCAAATAGTCTGAATGTACTGTGGATTAGTTGGATCAAGTTCAATTTTCTCGCGCAGTTTACTGACATGCACGGTAACCGTGGCCATATCACCGAGCGAATCCATCCCCCATATTCGTTCAAAAATCTGTTCCTTGCTAAAAACCTGATTCGGGTGAGTCACAAATAACAGCAGCAAGTCGTATTCTTTCGATGTCAGCAAGACTTCCTTTCCATTGACGAAGACCTTGCGTGACCTTTTATCGATGACAATTCCTCGGATACGAATTTCTTCCGTTTTTCGTTCAACACTACCGACCAGTCTTTCAAAACGTGAAAGATGAGCTTTCACCCTGGCAACCAATTCACCGAGACTAAAAGGTTTAATAATGTAATCGTCAGCTCCCATCCCTAAACCACGGATTTTATCTACATCTTCTTTTTTGGCAGAAACGATTAAAATAGGTATATTCAGTACTTTACGAACCTGCCTGCATATTTCAAACCCATCGGTATGCGGAAGCATCAAATCCAGAAGAATAAGATCATACGCCCCGTTCAACGCCATCTGTAAACCTTTGTCCCCGCTTGAAGCGATATCCACCGAAAAACCGTTTGCCTCCAAATAATCCTTTTGCACTTCAGCGATCACGTGATCATCTTCTATGATTAAAATTCGTTTCATACCTGTTCCTCACTTCATTCCGTTTGATTTTTTCAATGTGAAAAAGATTGTAGTACCTTTTCCTAACTGGCTTTCTGCCCAAACCTTTCCACCATGTTCTTCGATGATTTGCTTCACAATGGCCAGTCCAAGACCGCTTCCTCCAGTCTCTGCATTCCTTGATTTTTCTGCCCGATAAAATCGCTCGAAAATATGTTGAAGCGCTTCTTTTTCCATTCCAGGCCCGTTGTCGCGAATAGCAATGGTGACATCCTTTTCTCCAACGATTAGTTCAAATTCGATTTCCAATGTTTTGCCTTGTTTATATTTGAGGCTGTTATCCACGATATTCATTATCACTCGACGTAATTGTTCACGATCTGCAACGACGGTTAATGGTTCCTTCCCGTTTTTTGCATCATATGGAAAGTTTACTTTTACACCATTCAGATTCGGATCAAAGCGCAGTTCATCCACGCAATCCGTTAAATAATCAACAATGTCGATATTTTCAAAGTGGAAAGGCACCCTTTTTAGATCCAGTTTAGAGAACAAAAATAAATCATCGATTAAATGGTCCATGTCATCAGCTTTTTTGTAAATCATGTTCATATACTTGTCCAATTTTTCTTTTGTATCCGCAATTCCGTCCATAACTGCTTCCACGCAACCTTTTATCCCTGTAATCGGTGTTTTCAAATCATGAGAAATGTTAGTCAACAGCTCTTTTCGGTTCTCTTCGTATTGTAATTGAAGCTGAATCGATTCTTTTAACCTGCATCTCATTTCTTCAAACGCTTCACTCAATTCACCAATTTCGTCTTTACGTTTTACGTCCACTTTTTCATTCAGATTCCCTTCCTTGATCTGTTCTGCGGCTTTTTTGAGTGCATATATCGGTTTAATGATGCTTCGGGAAACAAAGTATGTGAGGAATCCATTGGTTAAACTGATCACTAACACCAAAGATAATAGGACTAAAGGAAAAAACTTTGGCATAAAGTGAGCAAGCGGACTGGTATCAGTAAACAAATATACAGTTCCGACAGTCCCATCCGGAAAATGATAATCTTGTGTTTGAATGACATAAAAACGATCCTTTACTCTTATCCATTTCTCCCATCTGTTTCTATCTTTGTCCATTCTTAATCGTTCTTTTGACAAATGTGCATCTTTCAAGAATGCAGATGTAAAAATCGTTTGATTCTGTTTAGTGACAAGAAGACCTGAATGATTCGAACGCAGTTCTTTGTCTACATTTTGCAAAAAAGTTTTATCCGTCAGACGTTCAGGATCATACTTGGATACCATTTTGATCCCCGAAAAAAGCTCATCCCGTTTTTTAAACGTTTCTGCGAAAGAAAACACCCACTTATTCTGTTCATCGTGCTGATAATAATGATTGATTCCTTTAATGTCGTCCAAAAAAATTCCTATCAACATCATTACCGACAAAACAAATAAAAACATTGGAATCAGCACCATGCCAATGTACGATAACAGTAATTTTTTGCGAATAGACATCATCAACTCTCCCATATGAATCATGTTCTAGTTTTTATATTAGTACCAAGCCTTAAAAAAACTCTAAACCATTTCTAAAAAAAGTATAAAATCATAAAGTCCATACACTTCTTCAATCGATCCGATTGCCCTCTTTATAATGCTGGCTCTTTCAATCGAATGTCCCGCTCCCTCGTAATACCGATCTTGTACTGATAAAGTCAGCGACTGCTTAATATAACTCATAGTTATCATTTCCAGCTAAAATCTTCATACCGTTCTCATCCCAGTTAAAGCAAGTACTTATTGCAATCAGATTTTCCACGGTAAGATGATTCTTATCCATGTTTCATAAAAATAGAAAAGCCAATGCTTTAAATAGTTCAAAGCATTGGCTTTTCGTTATGCCGAGCATCGATGGTAGTTTTTAAAATGAAAAATTTCATTAAATGGTTAGTTTATTCGCAGATACTGTCTTTTTTAATGCACTCATTTTTTTTAATTTATTTCTTGAAAACATTAATGCAGGGATTCCGGAAATGGTCGTGATAAAAATAATCAAGAACATATAAAAAGAATGATGAACACCAAAAGATTCAAGAAGTAAACCACCTAACCAAGGACCAATTACATTTCCCAAACGATTAAACCCAATGGCTCCAAAGTAAGTACCTTTTAAACCGGGTTTTGCAATATGATCGACTAACAAGTCCGTCATTGTAAACATCATCACTTCTCCAATAGTGAAAAAAATGACGATTATAGACAAAATGAGTGGATTGGACGTAAAAGAAAAAGACAGCAAGCTTAAACTAATAAAAATATTGCCTAATATTATGGAATTTAAGGGATGAAATTTGTTCATCACTTTGACAATAGGATATTGGACAATGATCACTACAATCGCGTTTAAGGACAAAAACAAAGAAAAAAGTTTTACGCCATTTTTCATTTGTTCAGCAAAATACTGCGGCAACGTTGATGAAAATTGCGAATAGCCTGAAATGGATAATATGATCCCCAATAATACAGCAAGGAAAACAGTGTCTTTTCTTGTCACATGAAAAGCTGTACTTAATTTGATTTTCTCTTCTTTTTCATCCTTCGTGTCGATCGTATAATGGCTAAATGAATAAACTAAAGACATTCCATAAATAAAGTAAATTATTCCGGCTATTAAAAATGGAAAAGTGCTTTCAGCTGAACCCAACTTTAATCCCAAAATGGGGCCAAATACAACACCAATATTAATGGCTGTATATCGTAAGTTGAATATCTGTAAACGATTTTCTTCTTTACTTATATCAGATAACAACGCTTTTGATGATGGTTCAAATATGGACTGACAAAGACCATTTAATGCATTTAAAACAAAAAAAGCGATGACTTTATCCGCAAAGAAAAAACCCACAAAAACTAAAGACCAACTAAATATGGATATTAATAATACTGTTTTCCTCCCTAAAAAATCAGATAAAAACCCTCCGTAAAAACTGGATACAATGCCCACTAATGAACTTGCAGCTATGATCATACCTGTTACGGCAGGAGATAAGTGTTTTACTTGTGTAAGATAAATGGACAGAAAAGGTATACTCATGGAAGTAGACATTCTGCCGAATAGAGTACCCAATATGATATTCCACCCGAGTGGATGGATCTGTAATCGTTTTTCTCTCAAAAAAAAAACACTCCTCATTTTATTTTTATAGTATTTTAACATTATAAATAATTCCATTTCTATTAGAATTTACTAAATTGTCTGTCTTACCTTACAAACTAAATCTAACATGTCTATTTACTCTTCTGTATTTCTTCGTTTGAATTAAATGTCCTGTCATTATTTTTATATAGCTTCAAATCATTTTCAAAAACTCGAATCCTCTTACTAACTAAAGATGAAATTTGTTTCAAACTAAACGAAAATTGGTTTTGACAAGGGATCCATATTGCTTTGAGATAAAAAGCCTTATAGCAATAGTAATGGCGCAATTTTTAATTACGCTTTTATTAAGACAGCTTTTTTAACTTATATAATAAAAAGACCGAGCCTACGCTCGATCATTAATAATCTAAATCCAACTCATCATAAGGGAGATATTCGTGTCCTTCTTTATTGTAGTATAGGAAATACAATTCATAAATGAGCTTCCATCTTTCATGATTTTCCATATTTTTTATTGCCTCAAGAATTTCATCAGCAGTCATTTGTTTTTTAGATTTATTTATTTTTGTATCATGCTTAGGCTTGGCAGTCTCTTGTAACAAATTCAACCTCTCTCCTATAGAATCAATACGCCCTTTTATTAAGTCCAATCTCTTTTCAACAGAATGGAACTGTTCTTCAAGATAAATTTGGAATGAATGAAATAATTTCTCTATTGAATCTGCCTCCGTTGCAGCAGCACGTTTGTTCATTTGTGGATCTGTTTTTACCGGTTGGTTATCGATATTCCTATTTATTTTTTCATGAGTTTCTACTATTTGCTTCATACTAACATCTTCGTTTGTCATTTAGCGTTCAACTCCTCTCAAATGATACCTTTTTTTATGATTATTATTAAGATGTCCCATCCTTCTTGAGACTGTTCTATAAATCGTCGATATTATTCTTCAAGCCAATTATAGAATACAAATGGTAAATTGTTTTTAATTTTTCAATCTCCAGCATAATTTCTTGATATTTGGCAAAACAAGCTAAAACCGAGAGGGCCACCACGCTGACGTGATTCATAAAGAAAGTACTATGTAATTATGTCAATAAAGCATAAAGCAGAAATGCTTGTTTTTTCTCATTTTTAATTTTTCTCTGTTCATTCACTACACCTTTTTCCATATTCATCCCCCTTACTTTTGCAAGGCATATGATTCCCGGTTATTTTCATCGTATTAAAAAACAAAAGAACTTCAACATTTCTGTTGAAGCCTTCATTTTACTGCCTTTTTCGATGCCGGGGCGGGAGTCGAACCTTCCCTCCACTAGTGAAGACGCTTTTGAGTCATGCGCCAATTCCGCCATATCGGCAAATCTATTATTTTTGAAGTCATACGAATGCGTCTTAGTATTACCTATATCTTTGAATCATGTAAATGAAAAGCCAAATAATCAATCATCATCTTTTCACTCAATAAAGTATCGGATAAAAGTGAAACCCCTGTACTATTGCCTATTTTCAACTCTAAAAATAAATTTATAGCATAAAAAAATCACCAGAATCAGTCCTATACTTATAAACAGACCTATTCTTTCTTTGGCTAGAAGCAAAGCCCCGGACATCCCCAACAAAATAAAAGCAATTCCTATGTAGGCAGTAAAAGGATATCCAAAAACTTTGAACAATCCTTTGTTATTCGCATATGTCGGATGTAGTTTTATATGTGATGCAAGAATCAAGACCCAGTTTAATATCATAATAACTCCTGCAGAAGTAGTCACATATTCATACATTGTATTTGGCAGCAAATAGGAAAAAAGAATCGAGATGCTTAAACCTACGGCTGTTATTAATAGGGCTTTCTGTGCTACGCCACGGCTGTTTTTTTCTTTCAGAATTTTCGGTGCGTCGCCATCCTCTGCTAAAGAAACCATTACACGACTTATGGAAAAAAGGGCACCAACCATGGTAGAAAATGCAGCGCTTATAATGATCAGATTAAACAGAGAATCTAAATAAGGAATTTGAAAAGCTGAAAGAGCTGTAACAAAAGGACTCTCCGACTCATCAATTTTTGTCCAATTCACCATATTTAATACAAAAAATAAAGACAATATATAGATGGATACAAGTGTAATGATTAATCCAGTGCCGGCTTTAGTAATATCTTTTTTATTGTCAAGCTCCGATGATGCGACTCCAACCACTTCAATACCGCCAAACGAAAAAAAGATAAAAATCATCGCTGACCATAAACCTTTTACACCGTTCGGAAAGAAACTACCCATTCCTGACTGATGAAAAGAAGAAACACCTTTAGGATGAACGACTCCCAGTATAAACAAAGCCCCAAAACCAATGAAACAAACGAGAATGGATATCTTAACTATAGCAAACAGTGACTCTATTTGGCCAAAATTCTTTACTCCTAAGAAATTGATCGCAAATCCCAATGCCGCATATATAATAGAAAAAATCCACAATGGAGTATGCGGAAACCAAAATTGAGTAAAAGTCGATAACGCCACAATTTCGCTAGACATGATTAAAATGCCTGACAGCCAATACATCCATCCTGAAACAAAACCAGCTGGACGGCCGTATGCTTTTCTTGCATACGTTCGGAAAGATCCTGGCTCTGGATCATTGACGGTCATTTCTGCCAAAGCACTAAAAACAAAAAAGATGGTGACGCCCGCAATTAAATATCCAAATAAAATAGACGGCCCCGCAATTTTTATAGAAAGCCCAGTTCCCAAGAAAAAACCGGCACCTATAATGGAACCAATCCCTATTAAGGAAAGCTGCCACCAATGAAGATGAGGTCCTTCCCCTTTTTTCATTTGCTTTTCTTTTTGGCGATCTACAGCTTGTAATAAGTGATGGTGATTTTTCATAAAATCCCCCTATAATTCATGAAATACAGACGTGCATTAGTCTTTATTTAGTATCTCCACGCTTTTGTATATTAAACACGATTACAGGTGAAAATGGCTGAGTTCAAAAACTAGTGAAGATATCCGGGAAACTTGCGATGAATGGACGAACTTTAGTCACACTATCACGAGTGATCACTGATTCCAACCCAAATTGATATAAAAGGAACGTCTATTTATAAGGTGAAAATGTGCGTATAAAGCAATTCATAAAATTTCTTACAGACAAACAAAAGATGCCCAACCGCATGGATTTGAAAAGTCGTTTTTTCGGTACTCGGTGTATAAATAAAGGCCTTATTAAAGTTCATCTAAAGTCCATTATTGATTTTTTTATTAAACTATCGTGGAAAGCTTGCATAGTAAGCACGACATGGAGGTCTCCATGAAAGGACAGAATTTATTCCTTAATATGTGATGTTGTGAACGTGATACGGGAGCTAACAGGAAGATTAGTGGAGAAGAATTTTTTACACAAAGTAAATTTTTATTAAGAATTATTACCAGGTCATAGTAATAAGTGGTAAAATAGGTATAAGTCATAAAGTGAGGTGATTTTTCTATGTTTAAATCCAAAGCACGTATTACTGCGATAGGTTCGTATGTTCCGGAACGAAGGTTAACAAACTACGATTTAGAAGAAATAGTCGAAACAAATGATGAATGGATTGTTAAACGTACTGGAATAAAAGAACGAAGAATAGCACATGAAGAGGAGTTTACAAGTGATATAAGTTATAAAGCTGTAAAGAATTTAATGGAACGATACGATAAATCAGTCGATGATGTGGATATGATTATCGTCTGTACATTAACTCCTGATTTCAAAACTCCAAGTGTAGCTTCCTTAATCCAAGCAAGGTTAGGTATTAAGAACACTGGAGCTATTGATTTAAACGCTGCTTGTGCAGGATTTACTTATGGATTACATGTAGCAAATGGATTGATAACATCTGGTTTAAATAAGAAAATTCTTGTTATCGGAGCTGAAACATTATCTAAAATTACTGACTATAAAGACAGAACAACCTGTGTACTGTTTGGAGATGGTGGAGGAGCAGTTCTCGTAGAATATGATGAACAACAACCAAGTTTTATTTCTTCACATTTAGGTTCGGAAGGAGAAGGTGGAAATAAGTTATATTGTACAAATCTGTCTAAACGTATAAACGGTGAAGACTTAATAGATAGTGGTTATATTGTTCAAAATGGTCGAGAGGTCTACAAGTGGGCTGTTACTACTGTACCAAAAGGTATGCAATCTGTTATGAAAAATACTTCAATAGATTTAAAAGATGTTGATTGGTTTGTTCCTCATAGTGCAAATTTAAGAATGATTGAGTCTATATGTGAAAGAAGCGGTTTTCCTATTGAGCGGACATTATATAGCTTAGTGTATTATGGAAATACTTCATCAGCAACAATACCATTGGCATTAGATAAAGGTGTACGTGAAGGGAAAATTAGAAAAGGTAACAAGGTTTTATTATATGGCTTCGGAGGCGGTTTAGCACACGCAGGATTGCTTATCAATTGGACTCTTTAAGGGGAATATAAATATTCCGCTGTCGGGTTATGTTTTCTCTGCTCCCTCCCTTTTAAGATAAACATCATCCTAAAGGTGTCCAATAAAGCAGTAGGCGTGTCGTCTTTTTGCCCACACGATTAGCCTTTTGCTTAAGTTCGTCAAAAAAACAAAAAGTCAATGCTTTGAATGGAGCAAAGCATTGACTTTACAGACTATTCGTTATGTATGATGCCGATGGTGGGAGTCGAACCCACACTCCACAAGGGAACACGATTTTGAGTCGTGCGCGTCTGCCAATTCCGCCACATCGGCCTAATGTTTTTATCGTTGTTTTTCAGACAAGTACTATCTTAATACATTTTATATAAAATGTCCATATCTTTTTTTACAAATATAAAAGTGTTTTAAAAACATATCATTTTTTAAGAATGGCTCTTTTGTTATAAAGAATCCCCCTCTATGCAGACTCTTAAGAACATGAAAAATGTCTTTTTGTTATCAGTCTACGTCGGGGGATTCGGTCCATTTCAGAAAGTTGAATGGCTCTTTTGTTTCTCCTTAACTTGGCTGTATTCAATAAGCAGGTTTTTAGCTGTTTCATATAAAAAATAAGCAGCTTTGATAATGGCCTTTTCATCAACAGTAAATGATGGATGATGCCAATCTTCGTTTCCGTTTGACCCGAAAAAGGCAAATGTTCCGGGAATTTGCTGTAAGTAGTAAGAGAAATCTTCTCCGGCTGTTGACGGTTCCGGATCAATGACATGAAGTGATAGATTTTCCGCTGATCGACGTGCCGTTTCAGTCACCTTTTCATCATTGATGAGCGGAGGCGGTCCGGCAAACCAGCGAATCACAAATTCCTGTGCATAAACCTTCGCAATATGCTCCACCACTGTATAAAAGCGCTCTTTCACTTCTTCACGAATGATGGAATCAAATGTACGGATTGTGCCATCAAGCGTTACATCCTCCGGAATGACATTCCATGTGCTTCCACCTTCTATTTTTGTCACACTGACCACTGCACTTTGAAAAGGTGATACGTTCCGACTGACAATCGTTTGCAGAGCGGTAATAAGCTGTGCGGACGCGATAATGGGATCTTTTCCTTTATGCGGCAAGGCTGCATGAGATCCTGTTCCGCGAATGACCACTTGAAATCGATCAACCGCTGCCATCAATGGACCATTTTTGAGCCCGACCGTCCCCACCGGCAAATCCGGTTTGTTATGAAGACCAATGATTGCATCGACGTTTTCAAGCTGACCGTCTTTTATTACCTTATCTGCACCTGCACCTGATTCCTCAGCCGGCTGAAAGAGAAGACGGATTGTTCCATTTAATTCGGACTGATGCTTTTTTAATAAATAAGCGGCACCAATGGCAGCCGCAGTATGAAAATCATGGCCACACGCATGCATTTTTCCTTTTATTTTGGACGAAAAGGGCAAACCTGTCTTTTCTTCAATTGGAAGTGCATCGATATCCGCGCGTACGGCAATCGTAGGCCCGAGTGTTTTCCCTTTTATGTCCGCAAAAACACCCGTTTTTAGCGAAGTTTCTCTGATGTCAATATCCTCTTCACGAAGCCACTTCTCGATCGATTTTGTCGTTTCAAACTCCTCTTTCGACAACTCCGGATATTGATGCAAATGGCGTCGGATCGCAATTAAGCGGTCTTCCAGACTAGATGGACTCATAAACGGATGCCTCCTTTTTAATATCAAATCGAAAGCACTTGACTAAAATATCATGGTTTTGAAAGTCCTTGGACTTATCTCGTTTAAATCCGAGCCATTCATACAACTGTATGGCTTTTTGCATTTTATCGCTTGAGTGCAAATACAAATTTGCCGCTCCTTTTGATTGCGCGTATCGAATACTCTCTTTCAACAATTTTTGTGCAATTCCATGTCCTCTTGCCTTCGGATGAACCGCCAACAGCCGTACGATCGGAGAAAAGATGTTCAGTTCCGGCCGGTCATACGCCTTTTCCGAGGACTCGAACAGCTGCAGCGTCCCGAGAATATCCTGCCCGCTTCTCGCCACCAAAATCCGATCCACATCCGGATTATCCACAGAAAACGCAATATGGTCTAAATATTCGGCCCAAACATCCGGATCTTGATATTCAGACTCATACTGGCGATAGCTGTCAATTAGAAGCTGACGAACTACTTCTTTTTCCTCAACCAACATGTCACGTATCTGTACATTATGGATCACGTTTACAATCCTTCCCTTCTTATTTAATGTGCTGTTTCCTGAAGCCAGCTGACAGACGTTTCCCCTGAAATCCGCTTTAAAAATTTTCGTGTCCGTTCTTCTTTTGGCTTTGTAAAAATCTCATAGGGCGAGCCTTTTTCTATAATCAATCCGCCATCCATAAACAACACTTGATCCGATACATCGCGGGCGAAATTCATTTCATGTGTCACAATAAGCATGGTAATCCCTTCATCGGCAATATCTTTAATGACAGCCAGCACTTCTCCGACAAGCTCGGGATCAAGCGCCGAAGTCGGTTCATCGAAAAGAATCACTTCCGGATTTAACGCAAGAGCACGAGCAATGCCGACACGTTGCTGCTGACCTCCCGAAAGTTGACTTGGAAAATAATTTAATTTATCCAATAATCCGACTTTTTCAAGCACCTGTTCGCTCCGTTCCCTCGCCTCCTCTTTATTCATTTTTTTAGCCACAATCAGTCCTTCCATTACATTTCCAAGGACTGTTTTATGAGCGAACAAATTATAATGTTGAAAAACCATCGCTGATTGTTTTCTTAATGAAAGAATTTCTTTTTTGTTTGCTTTTGCTGCTTCAACCTTTACATCACCTACCTGAACGATTCCTTCATCCGGTTTTTCAAGAAAATTTATGCACCTTAACAGAGTCGTTTTCCCGGAACCGCTTGGACCTAGAATTGTGACGACTTTTCCTTTTTCGATAGTCAAATTTATCCCTTTTAAAACTTCATGATTCCCAAATGCTTTTTTTATACCGTGTAAATAAATCATCGAACCCCTCCCCTAGCATAGGATGTGGCTTTTTTCTCCAATAACAATGAAATCGATTCAACTAGAATTGTAACCACCCAATAAATGATTCCCGCTGCGATGTATGCTTCGAGGAACTTTAAATTATTTGATGCAACAATTTTTGCTGCTCCCGTCAATTCTTTTTCTGAAACTATAAAGGCAATAGAGGTTGTGTGCAAAAAACCGATAAAAATATTAGTAAAATTAGGAATGGATTGCGACAAAGCCTGTGGAAGAATAATGCGAACCATCATTTGAAACGTGCTCATACCAACTGAATACGCTGCTTCAGCCTGGCCTTTCGGAATAGAAATAATGCCTGAGCGAATGACTTCAGATAAGTAGGCGCCGGCACTTAATGAAAGAGCTGTCAGTACAAATACACTAACGGGAATAGATGAAATGGCTAATTTCGGAGCTGCCGCTTGGAGGAGCATCGGCAGCCCAAAATAAATGAGCATTATATGCATAATAATTGGAGTTCCTCGTAAAAACGAAACATATCCATCTGCAACAGCAGACAACCCCTTTACTTCATACACGCGAATAAGAGCTACAACCAGTCCAATGAAAAATCCAACAATAAGTGGTATGACTGTCAGCATCAAAGTTAGCGGAAGTGCTTTAATAATTTCCTTCAATGCCGTCCATATAAAAGGAATATCAATGACCAATTCCATCCCTCCTTTACACCGTTTTGGCTATACCGAAGAAACTTCCCCGGACTTATGTCGATTTACCCGTTTTTCAAACCAACGGAATATTTTTTCAAGAAGGACAACCACAATGTAATAAATAACTGAAAGTGAAATATATACTTCCAGTGCGTGAGTTGTGGAAGCAATCAATGTTTCTCCTCGACCAACCATATCCATCACACCGATCGTAAAGGCTAAAGATGTATCTTTCAGCGAACTAATAACGGTGTTGGCAATATTCGGGAATGCAATACCAACGGCTTGAGGAACAATGATGCGGAAAAAATTTTGCGACTCACTCATCCCGACAGAATACGCAGCTTCCGTTTGTCCATAATCAACGGCTTGCACGGCTCCTCTAAATATTTCGGAAAAAACGGCGCCATTATTGAATGCATAAGCAACAATGACAGAATATAAAGGATCCACTTTTGACAAATCGATATTGATTAATTGAAATAATGAAGGGATACCGTAAAAAATCAAAAATAGCTGAATTAATATCGGTGTGCCACGAATAAAAGAAACATAGACGACCACCAGCTGCGACAAAATTGGAATGCGGAAAAGCCGCAAGATAGCGGCTATGATTCCTATAATGATTCCAAGTACAATAGAAACGGCTAAAATTTGAAGAGTGACACCCAAATATTGAATAAGCTGTGGTATAAAATCACCGACTAATGTAATGTCAAATGCTTTACCCAATCCTTAAATCCCTCCTTTTATTTCATCGTTCAAATTAAAACCCAACTGAGTAATCCGCTCCCAGCCATTTTTGGCTCAATTTTTTCACAACGCCTTCCTTCTTCAGTTCTCGAAGAGCTTCATCAACACGTTTTTGAAGTTTCGTTTCATCCTTTCTAAATAAGAAATACACTTTCGAGTCGGAAAGGGTATTGCCCACTACTTTTTCTTGTGCATCAGCTGATTTGTTCAAGAAATCAACGGCAAATGGTGTTGAAATGGTCGCATCTGCCCTTCCTGTACGTATTTGGTTGACTGTATCATCTGATCCTTGGCCAGAATACACTATATTAATGCCGGCATTATGATCTTTATTGTATTTTTCTAGAAAAACGGCCGCATTGCTTGTGGCACTTACGACGACTTTTTTACCTCTTAAATCTTTAATCGATTTAATATCGTTATTATCTTTATGAACCACCACTTTTAGAGGGAAAACATTATAAGGAACTTTGTTAAACAGGAACTTGGCTTTCCTCTCTTTATTTACTTCCATTTCATGGGCAATAAAATCAATTTTTCTTGTTTCAAGACTTAATAATAGATTAGAAAATTCCATCGTTTTAAATTTAAACTGATATTCAGGAAGTTTTTTGTCAATTTCACGAACGAGCTCTACATCATATCCAGTCAATTTTCCGTTTTTATCAAGGAAGCATATATTAGGAAACTGTGTTCCGGTACCAACGATGATGGTTTGTACCCCTTTTTTTGTATCTTTGGAACTCGAATCTGCATTGGCATCAGTTGATGAAACTGCTCCTTCTTTTGGCGAGCAAGCTCCCAGAAAAAATGTAAATAGCAATGTCACAATAAACCAGATCTTTTTCTTCATCCTCTTTCCTCCACTCACCATTTCTGCTCACAATCGGTTCTTAATAATTTTTGCCGAAAAGGGCAGTGTTAGTTCATTTTCTCGCATCGTTTGTTGTAAAAAACGGAAAACACTTGATGAAAGAACACACATCCTTTTTCAACAAACAGCAATCAAAAAGTAATAGATTGCCAACTGTAGTAAGCTAGTTTGATATAAAAAATTTATATTGTACTCATGAATATGCCGGCACGCTTATAAAGCTTTATCGCAAAGACAGGCGCACATTTATTAATCATCATTAAACAAATTCATTTAGTCGGTTTTAAATCAAAAATGAAACATATGATTACTAATGAGTACTCAATGCTTTTTCAAGATTTGTGATCCCGATTTGCGTGATACCTTCGTACACGTCTCCACGACCGATTTCAACAATTGGTACATGGCGGATACCATATTTAATTTCTAAAATATCACGGAGTTCATCATGATTGGTTACATCCACCGTTTGATAACGAATACCTTTTTCTTCTAAAAATTGTTTTACTTCTTCACAATAACGACATCCTTCTTTTGCCCAAACCACTACTGATAACGCTTTCTCTCCCATTTATCGTTCCTCCCTAGTTAATAAAATGATTTTCTTTTTTGTTTACATAGCGATTTTCTTTAAACGGCAGTCCTAAGTTTCCTCTTAATGTTTCACTTCTGTACTCCCTGCTGTAGTAGCCGCGTTCTTCCAAAATCGGAATGACGTGCCGGATAAAATCGGTTAAGCCGCTGCCGAGAACAGGCGGGCCAAAAATAAATCCATCCGCTCCATTTCCTTCCACCCAGGCAATCAATTGTTCGGCTACTTGCTCATACGTACCGAAAAAAACGCTTTTCGGTGTCGTAACTTGCAAGGCCACTTCTCGAAGCGTTAAGTTCTTTTCGCGGGCATTTTGCTTAATTTGATCGGTTGTCGACCGGAAGCTATTTTTCCCGACATCTCCTATATCAGGAAACGGCTCATCAAGCGGAAATACACTGAAATCGAAGTGATCAAAGTATCGTCCTAAATAATCGAGAGCTTCTTCAATCGACACAAGGTTTTGAATCGCTTCGTATTTTTCTTCCGCTTCTTCTATAGTTGCACCGACAATCGGATGAATCCCCGGGAAAATGAGAATCTCATCTCTGCTCCGTCCGTTTGCTTCTGCCCGCAGTTTTACATCCTTATAAAAAGCTTGGGCCTGTTCGAGCGTTTCTGCATTGGTAAAAACAGCATCCGCCTCTTTTGCAGCCAAATTTTTACCGGCTTCAGAAGAACCTGCTTGGAATATGACGGGCTGCCCTTGACTCGAACGTTCAATATTTAACGGTCCTTCGACAGAAAAGAAACGACCTTTATGATTCAGTACATGCACCTTATTTCGATCAAAAAACTGTCCGGTTTGCCGATTTCGTATAAAAGCATCGTCTTCCCATGAATCCCACAATCCTTTTACTACTTGCAAAAATTCTGCAGCTATCTCATATCGAAGAGAATGCGATGGATGTTCACCTTTATTGTAGTTCTTTGCAGATCCCTCTAAAGGAGAAGTGACAACATTCCATCCAGCACGCCCCCCGCTGATTTTATCCAGCGATGCTAACTGGCGGGCAACCGTAAATGGCTCACTGTAAGTGGTTGATATCGTACCGACCAGCCCTATTCTCGATGTTACTGACGCGAGAGAAGATAAGATGGTGATGGGTTCAAACCGATTCAAGAAATGAGGAATGGATTTTTCATTTATATATAGTCCATCAGCAACAAAAGCAAAAGAAAATCCGGCTTCTTCAGCTTGTCGAGTAATAGACTTGTAATACTGAAAGTTAACACTGGCATCTTTTGGAACACTTGGATCTTTCCAGGCGTTCATGTGACTTCCCGGGCCGTGCAACATAATCCCCAATTGAATCTGTTTTTTATGAGACATAAGTTTCACCCTCTTCTTCGGTTAAAGAGTTGTCATTCGAGCCGTTTGGACTTAACAGCTGAAAAGACCGAATCCGTTCTTCTACCTTTTGAACAGGGGAATGCAAAATAAATTCATCCACTTGATAGGATGCATGGAATTTATTTAAGACTTTTTTTACATAGACAGAGGTTCCGGCAATGATATAGCTCGCTTGTTCCTCTACTTCATAAGATTGCTCCGCTTGTTTGCCGAAAGCATGTGCTTGTTCCAATGTAGAAACCGTGACAATACGGCCGCTTTGCAGATGGACTTTATACATTTTTTGATCTTTCGCCAGTTCTTCGGCCTCTTTTTGCGAATCGGCAGCGACTGCTGCAAGGGATAGCAGAAAACGTCCGTCCGGATAGCCGTTGCGATAAACGTGCGCCGATTCTTCAAGCGCCTTTACGTCGCCATTAATAAACAAGGCGAATACAAAAGGAACTTGAAGGTCAGCTGCCAGCTGAGCGCTTCTGGGACTGGCCCCAAGTAAAAAAAGGTTGGGCTTTTCCGGCGGTATAGGTGTCGCTTCAATACCGGCGAGCGGATGATCTTCATCCACTGAATTTTCAATTAATTTTTTCAAAAAAAGAAATCTTTCTTCAAAATCTTGTCCGTCATTCACGGTGCCAAACTGCAACGCCTTTGTCGATAACGGCAGGCCGCCCGGAGCCTTCCCGATCCCAAGATCGACTCTTCCGGGAGCAAGAGTAGACAAAACATGAAAATTTTCCGCAACTTTAAAAGGACTATAATGTTGAAGCATGACTCCTCCTGATCCGATGCGAATCGACTTCGTTCTGGCAAGCAAATATGACATTAAAACTTCCGGAGACGACCCCGCTACCTGTTCCGAATGATGATGCTCTGACACCCAGAAGCGCGAGTAACCCCATTCTTCTGCTTTTTGGGCCAGGCGAACGGTTTGCTGCAAGGCGTCAACAGCTGAAGAGCCTTCAAGGATCGGGCTTTGATCTAACAATCCAAGCTGATAACTCATATCCATTTTCCTCCTGTTTTTATTCTTAGTTTACAGGTGTGATTAATTTGTTTTATTTGTTGGTATTTATCCTATCATCGGAAATAGCGAAAAAGCAATACTTCAAGCGATAGAAAGATTTAAGCGATCCATTAATAAAATTTATCAATTTGTTTGAGAGAATGATGAAACAGCATTCTTTTCAAATTGTTCAATCGACAAAAGAATGTCATTCCATAAAAAAGGAGGCTCCGGTCCATAATATGTTCCATGAATATGCTGTTTCAGCATCATCAAATGATCGACATTGACTTCCACCAGCTGGCCTGTTTCCAGTTCATGTTTAACGCATAAATATGGCAGAAATCCGAACCCGTTGCCGCTTTGAATGAGTGATTTTGCCACTTCAAGATGATCCACGTGAAATTCAATTCGCGGTTCCACGTTCGCCACTTCAAAAATTTTGTGAACACGATTCCAGTCGAACGCTCCGCATTCAAAAAAGACCATTGGTTCAAGAGCCAATTGCTGTGCGGATAACTTTGACTGAAACTGAAAAGGATGTCCCGGCTTTACGACAAGCCGTATTGAATTGTCAAGAAGCGGTTGATGCTGCAATGCTTGATGCGACACTTCTTTCATGAACGCCACATCAATCTGCTTTTGGAGCAGCTTATCTACTAGCACCTCGTTAGACGCTGAAATAAATTTAAACCGGAGTTCCGGATGTGCTTTTTTCCAAAGCGGCAGTGCAATGGGGATAAAATATTGAGATGTAATGATATTGGCCCCAATGACTACCTCTTCCTGATCCGCTCTTTTTTTCAATAGTTTTTTTCCTTGCTGAAAAGTGCGGATAATCTGCTCAGCATACGGAATAAACATTTCCCCCTTTTCCGTCAGCTTGATGCCTCTACCCTCCCGTTCAAACAGTTCTGTATCCAATTCTCGTTCCAATGCTTTGATCCGCGCCGTAACCGTTGGCTGTGATAAAAATAATGCGTTTGCTGCTTTATGAATGCTGTTAAAATGGACGACATACATAAAAGCTTCAATGTGATCAATGTTCATCTTCTCCACCCCTTTTTTAATAAAAAATAAAAAGCTCCCGAACATAGATGCATCAGGAGTTATTGAACGCCAACTCTACGTTATTTTGTTTTTTTATTTTAATCATATTATTCCGATTAGTAAAGTATATTTTTAAAAAATTCCATAAATAAAGTAAATTCAGTTAATTTAACCGTAAGAGATTCATACCTATAAAAGTACCTCCCCCTTTAATACATACGCCTTTGACTCTTTGCTCTTTTTTTTGATTACGAGAACCGATGTTTTGCTGATATCCGTTTCACCAAAAAGCTTAAAATCCTCATCAATTGAGCTTAAATGTATATTTTAGGAGAAATAAACCTTCATGCGATTACAAAAGCGATTTTTACCGCCCTCTGCAAAAGAAAAAACAGGCCTTTATCCAACCTGTCATCGAATGAACGTTCATATTAGGGAATTTCATTTCGTGGCTGAAAAGATTCAACCCCAACATTTAGTATAGAACCGGAATTTTAAGAGACTAAGAAATAAAGCTTTATGTTCACTCATTTAGTCAACTACAAAAAAGGGGGCACTTCGATAAGTGTATTCCAACAATTGACATAGAGCCAAATATAAAAACAAGGGGTTCCACTATGTGGAACCCCTTATCTTAATATTCCATGCCGATGGTGGGAGTCGAACCCACACTCCACAAGGGAACACGATTTTGAGTCGTGCGCGTCTGCCAATTCCGCCACATCGGCTTATTATATGGAGGCGGCAACCGGATTCGAACCGGTGATAAAGGTTTTGCAGACCTCTGCCTTACCACTTGGCTATGCCGCCTTCATTGGAGCGGAAGACGGGACTCGAACCCGCGACCCCCACCTTGGCAAGGTGGTGTTCTACCACTGAACTACTTCCGCGTACTGGGCTAGCTGGATTCGAACCAGCGCATGACGGAGTCAAAGTCCGTTGCCTTACCGCTTGGCTATAGCCCAATGATTCCTTTTAATATGGGGCGACTAGTGGGAATCGAACCCACGAATGTCGGAGCCACAATCCGATGCGTTAACCACTTCGCCATAGCCGCCATTATAATATGGCAGGGGCAGTAGGAATCGAACCCACACCGGAGGTTTTGGAGACCTCTGTTCTACCGTTAAACTATGCCCCTATGAATGGTGGAGGGGGACGGATTCGAACCGCCGAACCCTGAGGGAGCGGATTTACAGTCCGCCGCGTTTAGCCACTTCGCTACCCCTCCGCTGCTGGTGCCGGCTGTAGGACTTGAACCCACAACCTACTGATTACAAGTCAGTTGCTCTACCAATTGAGCTAAGCCGGCAACATGGTGGCTCGGGACGGAATCGAACCGCCGACACAAGGATTTTCAGTCCTTTGCT
>ERZ1673756.23-NODE-23-length-54089-cov-22.620091_pt1 | contig 54089 bp, 52 predicted proteins | sample MGYA00580182_ERZ1673756 | MGnify/ENA primary metagenome ERZ1673756 (study PRJEB41219, sample SAMN04549593) | soil metagenome | isolation source: soil | place: USA: Texas, Big Bend National Park | collected 2009-03-17 ... | reverse complement strand
CAGATCCCTGTTGAACGAGTCCTTTTTTGTTTGAAAGAAGCGATATACCGTTTTGGCTTGTTATGGTGTGCTTTAACGGATGGCTGTTAAGATTCTTTTCTTATTTTAATGAATGAAAGGGACATCATTTCTGAAAAAATCTACTTCGTCTAATTAGTGATCTTTCGTCAAAACAATCTTTCTTAGAAGATCAAAGTCTCTTTTTTCTTGAACGCTTTTCTATAAAGGTGTTGTTAGAAATAAAAGCTGTTCTCTTAAAGTAGAGACTTTAACTGTCTTCGAATCAACAACAATGACAACAAATAGTCCTAGAAGGTTTAAATTCCGTCCCAAAAAAGCAAATGGAAGCGGCGCGATTCTTTGGATTAAAACGCTAAGGTTTGAAAAAATGATGACCCTTGGTCGCCCAGTTCCTTTCACTATTAAAAGTCCATCGCAGGTATGCTTTATCAGAACGATTGCATAATGCGAAAATGATCCACAACGGAAGTATATTCTATTTTCGTATAAAAAGTGAGAAAAAGGGCAGAATGATAGAGAAGGGGAGGTGGATGAAATGAAGAATCAGAGAGACAGCGGGGAGATTTGTATCATTTGCGAAAATCAAAAAACGGAAGGCATTCATATATTGGAGTCTTTTATTTGTACGGATTGCGAAAAAAAGATGACTTCTATTGAAACGACACATTCGGATTACTCCTACTATGTACAAAAATTAAAAAAAATAAAATCATCCAATGTCTATTCATAAGTACCGTTATGTTGCTATTTTCATTGAAATTAAGGAAAACAACATTCTGTTTATAGTATGAGGATTGGAATCAATTTTTCAGCAGCAAGTGTTCTTTCTATCGCCGGCTAGTCCAATAGAGTGGAACGGTCGATATACCAATTTGCTATTTTAAGATGGATTATTTCAAATATTTCGGAGTCCCGTGATTGATTTTTTGCACGGGGTCTTTTTGTATAATGGTGAGTAGAAAACAAGAAAGGACAAAAAGACAAGATGGAACAAGAAAAAATGCCTATTATAGATGCGTTAATCAAACATCAACAAAAACGGCCTGTTTCTTTTCATGTACCCGGTCATAAATTTGGAACAGTAATAGGAGAGATTCCAGACGATTTTCGGACGATTTTATCTTATGATGCTACCGAAATTACCGGCCTTGACGATTTTCATTCTCCCGAAGGAGCGATCCTAGAGGCTCAGACTCTTTTAACCAAACTATACGGTTCTAAGAAAAGCTATTTTTTAGTAAACGGAAGCACCGCCGGCAACCTTGCCATGATTGCCAGTTCTTTTCAGAAAGAGGATATTGTATTGGTGCAAAGAAACTGCCATAAATCCATCATCCACGGATTGATGCTGGCCAACATTCGCCCTGTTTTCCTGGAGCCGGAATATGATGAAAAAACAAAAAGCCCTGCAGGTGTTTCTTTGGATACATTGAAGCTTGCATTGGAGCGGTTTCCAAATGCCAAAGGACTGATTCTAATCTATCCCAGCTATTACGGCGTATCTTACCCGATCAAGGAACTGATCGATTATGCCCATCAAAAGGATTGTATCGTATTGGTCGATGAAGCTCACGGGCCTCATCTCGTTCTCGGGGATCCATTTCCTCCATCGGCTTTGAGCATGGGAGCAGATATGGTCGTTCAATCGGCGCATAAAATGCTTCCGGCGATGACAATGGGTTCTTTTTTTCATGTCGGCACGGAGAGACCTTCGTTAGAAAAAGTGGAATTCTACTTATCGCTTTTTCAATCGAGCAGTCCCTCTTATCCGATTATGGCTTCCTTAGATGCTGCCAGACAATATTTAGCATTGATAAAGGAAGAAGATGTGGCTTTTACGTTGGAGGAAAGAGAGCGTTTTGTGGAATGGCTTCAAAAAGAAAAGGACTTGCAAGTAGCGGTGTCTGAGTTCCCGTATGATCCATTGAAGCTAATAGTGCGGAGTCCAAACAGCGATGGTTTTCAGCTGAAAAAGGATATTGAAACGGCAGGAGTTTTTCCTGAACTGGCCGATCCTTATCAAGTTCTTTTTACGCTGCCATTACTAAAGGAAGGAAATCGTATTTTTTATCAGCAAGCAAAAGAAGCAATCGCCAGAGTGACAATAACAGAACGAAATGTACGACCTGTGGAGTTGCCGGCACTTTCCCATTCTAAAGTATCATCTGTTCCCGTTTCTTTCGAAAATTGGAAGGAAAAAGATAAGAGGTGGGTAAAGCTTTCCGAAGCGGAAGGAAGCATATCCGCCGCCATGATCATTCCTTATCCACCGGGGATACCGCTCTTAATGATGGGAGAAAGAGTGACGAAGGAAAAAATCGATTTTATTGAAGAATTAGTAGCAAGAGGTGCTCATATACAAGGAGATCATCAGCTGAATGAGGGATTCATCGCTGTATATTAGTGAGAAAACATGGCGGCAAATCCTTTTCTTAGTGAAAGCTAAATTTCTTTTCGGTTTTCCTTATCTTTTGCTATTTTCCTAACATATGAAAACCAGTAGAATAGAAAGGACGATATTTATGTTGAAAAAGCTTCGTCTACAAATTAGAGTTCCTGTAGAGAAGCTTTTGTTTTTTATAAATTAACATCATGAAGCCCTTTGAAAAGCGTGATTCATCTCACTATTGAGATCGTTTTGGTTGGATCAACTGGAAAAATAAACGCGGTACGATACCTTCCTGTTTTCCGGTTCGATCAGGTATACTTAAGTACGTGTTTGGAGGTATAAGAATCCGGAGGTTCGAAAGATGATAAATAATGGTATTTTTATTACGGTGGAAGGTCCTGAAGGCGCCGGAAAAACGACGATCGCCCAAAGGATCGTAGAAAATTTAAAACGAGAAGGCTACCAGGCTATGTACACAAGAGAGCCAGGAGGCATTTCCATTTCTGAACAAATTCGACAAATTCTTTTAAATAGCCAAAATACTGCAATGGATGGCCGTACAGAAGCGCTTCTTTATGCAGCGGCCAGACGTCAGCACTTGGTAGAGAAGGTGATTCCAGCGCTGGAAGCAGGAACCATTGTAGTATGCGATCGATTTATTGACAGTTCTCTTGCCTATCAAGGGTATGCCAGAGGGCTTGGCGTAGAGGAAGTATATAAAATCAATGAATTTGCCGTAGATGATGCCATGCCCCATTTAACGCTATACTTCGACATTTCTCCTGAAATTGGTTTGCGTCGAATTCAACAGAACAAAGGGAGAGAAGTGAATCGGCTTGATCTTGAAACGCTCGATTTCCATCAGAGAGTGAGAAAAGGATATTGGCAGTTGCTTGATCAGTTTCCGGAAAGAATGGTCAAAATTAATGCTGAACAGCCAATTGAATCAGTGTTTCAAGACAGCTGGAAAACGGTTCTGAAGTTTCTCCTCAATCGTTGAGAATTTCCCCCCGCATTTCTCAAAATTACCAGCGTTTCTTGCTGATTCTTTATACTCAAAAGTTCAATGGAACGGAAAGGCGGCCTAACACCGTATGTTGGTCCCTTTCAGTCGTTCCAATACGGTTTGGTTTTCAAAGATTTTCTGCTTTTTCCAGCAAGCGCACCCCCATTCTCCGCGTTTGTATCTTTTCTCTCTGTTCGTTTATTCTACAAGCATGATCAATCTTGGTATAATAAAAGAAAATGCTTTTTAAAGAGGCCTCTTGATGAAACTTGCTTTAGCTGATGAAAATTGGAAAAGCCATTCATGAATGACGCTTTCTTGTTATATCCTTTTCGGCAGATGAGTTTCATCAATTTGAACGGAGGTTGTACAGGATGAAAATAAATCAAGATCTTCGGATCGGAGCGGAAAATTTTCGAGGAGACATAAAGAGAACACCAGCTGTTCATGGCCAGTTTTTAAATCTGGTACAACAATATGATCAAAAATTAAAAGATGAGCAGCTCAAACAGCTAATGGCCAATATTGATGAAGCTGGAGAACGGTTGGCTAAATCCAGAAATCTTCAAGATTTAGTAAAATATAAAACGTTAATTAAAAAATTTATAAAGGAAACAGTCGATTATGGAATGGAGTTGAGCAGTTCCCATTCCTGGAACTTATACGGCGAAGGCAGGCAGCTGAAAGTAGTCAAGACGATAGATGAAAAATTAGTGGAATTGGCCGAGGATCTAGTGAATAAAGAAAAGTTGACGATTGATATTTTGGGCAAAATAGGGGAAATTAAAGGCTTGCTTATCAATTTATATGCGTAGGAAGGGATTAGTGTTGTTGAAAAATTGGGATGAGTGGAAAAACATACAGCCACAGGCAGCCAATATGCTGCACAATAGTTTGAAAAAAGAACGCATAGCCCACGCTTACCTTTTTGAAGGAGAAAAAGGGACCGGCAAAAAACAAGCTGCCCTATTTTTGGCCAAAAGCCTATTATGTGAACAGCCTCTTCCTGATTATACGCCTTGCGGACAATGCAGCAATTGCCGCAGAATTGAAAATGGCAACCATCCTGATCTTCATTTGATTGAAACAGAAACGGACAGTTTATCGATTAAGAAACAACAAATTGAAGCACTGCAAAGGGAATTTGCCAAAACGGCGGTAGAATCAAAACGCAAGATTTATATAATCGAACATGCAGATCGAATGACGACAAGTGCCGCGAACAGTTTATTGAAATTTTTGGAAGAACCTCATCCGGGAACAACTGCCATTTTGTTGACTGAACAGTATCATCGAGTACTTCCAACCATTATATCCCGCTGTCAAACGATTACGTTTAAACCATTGCCGATTGATTATCTTGAAACTCGTCTGAGGGAAGAGCAGGTAGGTGCCAATATGGCTGCTTTAGCCGCTCGTCTTACGAATAACCTTCAAGATGCGCTGGAGTTGAGCGCAGATGAGTGGTTTGCGCAAGCGCGTAAAATAGTGTTAAAATTATATGAAGCGCTTAATAAACAACCTCTAGAAGCCATGATCAAACTTCAAGAAGAGTTTCATCAACATTTTAAAGATAAACAGCAGATAGAAAGAGCCTTGGATTTATTGCTCCTTATATATAGAGATTTATTATCCATCCAAATAGGCAAGAGTGACCATTTAGCCTATCCTGATCAACGTGCACATTTTGAAAGCAGGTCCCTTCAACTATCGATCAAGCGTCTTACGGAATGTATGGAAGCTATTTTTGAGGCGAAGCGCAAGCTGCAAGCCAATATGAATTCTCAGCTATTAATGGAGCAGCTTGTGCTAAAATTACAGGGAGGGTTCACCTTTGTATGATGTAGTAGGTGTCCGATTTAAAAAAGCGGGCAAAATATATTATTTTGATCCGGGCGATTTTTCGATTGAAAAAGGAGACCCGGTTATTGTAGAGACGGTTAGAGGGATCGAATATGGCCATGTGGTAGTAGGCCGCAAAACGGTGGATGAAAATGACGTTGTTCTGCCGTTGAAAAAAGTCATTCGGCCGGCGGATGAAAAAGATCATCATATTGTGGAAGAAAATAAAAAAGCTGCCCAGGAAGCGTACCATATTTGTAATGAAAAAATTATGGATCATCAGCTGGAAATGAAGCTAGTCGATGTAGAATATACGTTTGACCGCAATAAAGTGATTTTTTATTTTACGGCTGACGGCAGAGTGGACTTTCGTGAACTAGTAAAAGACTTAGCGGCAGTGTTCCGGACGAGAATCGAGCTTCGGCAAATTGGAGTTCGGGATGAGGCCAAAATGTTGGGCGGGATCGGGCCGTGTGGAAGAATGCTTTGCTGTTCCACATTTTTAGGAGATTTTGAACCGGTGTCCATTAAAATGGCAAAAGATCAAAATCTTTCTTTAAATCCAACAAAAATTTCCGGCTTGTGCGGACGGTTGATGTGCTGCCTAAAATATGAAAATGATGAGTACGAAACGGCGAAAGAAGAACTCCCTGACTTGGGGGAAGTCATTAAGACGCCACGTGGAGTCGGCAAAGTAGTGGGACTAAACATTTTGGAACGGGTGCTTCAAGTAGAGCTGGCTGAACACGATCGGGTGTTGGAGTTTACTTTGGAAGAAATTTTTAATGAAGGTGCCTTTTCATCGCAAGCCACAGAGTAATTGAGGTGGAACCAGTGGATAAAAAAGAGTTCTTTGATTCAGTCAGCCATATGGAAATTCAAATCGGAAATTTGTATCAACAACTGGGGGAATTGAAACAAAAACTGGCAGAGTTATTGGAGGAAAACAATTCCCTTAAACTGGAAAATGAACATTTGCGCCGGAGACTGGAGCAAATGGAGAACTCTGGTGAACAAACCGCATCGTCTGAAAAAAACAGCCGTTTTTCTCCCAAAACAATGGATATCGGGGAAGGATACGATAACCTTGCCCGACTTTATCACGAAGGTTTTCATATTTGCAACGTCCACTTTGGAAGCCCTCGTCAAAATGAAGATTGTTTATTTTGTTTATCCTTTTTGAATAAAAAATAAATCAAAGCTTTCGTTGTACGTTGTCTTTTATAACCAGTATAATGGGGACAGACTGCCAATATATAAAGAAGCGAATTTCCTCTGAGGAATTTTTCCAAAGATGAATGTCGATTTAAGCTTTGCATGGCAGCATTGATTTAATAAGTTTTAACAATTGAAATAAGCGATGCTCTCAAAAATTTAACGGTCAGTGATCTTTCCATTTGGATTTCATCCCCCGATAAAATAAGACATTAGAACGGCATTCGATTGGTGCTGTTTTCTTTTTTTGTGGAGATGATCGTGTGGCCTTCTGGTTTGGAATATGAGTTTATTTGAGATACTACTTGGAAGCGGAGGTTTTTCATTGATGTTAAAAGAGGACGAACGCTTGGACTTTTTGCTTGCTGAGGATATGCGGATCATCCAGAGTCCAAATGTGTTTGCCTTTTCCCTTGATGCTGTGTTGCTTGCCCGCTTCGTATACGTTCCCATTCAAAAAGGAAGTTTGGTTGATTTATGTTCGGGGAATGGAGTTGTTCCTCTGTTGTTAAGCAAGCGGACGAAAGGAACGATCGTCGGTGTCGAAATTCAAGAAAAGTTATACGACATGGCGGTGCGAAGCATTGAATACAACCACCTGGAACATCAAATTCAAATGGTGCACGGCGATTTAAAAGATGCTCCTCGAGTGCTTGGATATGAAAAACATGATGTTGTCACTTGCAATCCTCCTTATTTTTCAACTCCTCCTTCTGGGGAAACGAACCTCAATGAACATTTCGCCATTGCCCGCCATGAAATTATGTGCACGCTTGATGACTGTGTGAAGGCGAGCAGCGAGCTTTTGAAACAAGGCGGAAAAGCAGCTTTTGTCCATCGGCCTGAAAGGCTGCTCGATTTGGTGACAGCTATGCGCAAGTATCGATTGGAGCCGAAACGATTGCAATTTGTCTATCCTAAACCGGGAAAAGATGCGAATACCATTTTGCTTGAGGCGATTAAGGACGGAAAACCGGGAATGAAAATTTTGCCGCCTTTGACGGTTTATCACGAAAATAATGAATATACGGAAGAAGTTAGGAAGATTTTATATGGAGAAAGCAAATGAACATTATTTTTACGTTTTAAAATGCGGCGATGGTTCGTTTTACGGCGGGTATACGACGGACGTTCAAAGAAGAGTTCGCCAGCACAACGACGGAAAAGGGGCAAAATATACGAGAAGCAAAGGTCCGGTTAAGCTTATTTATACGGAAGCTTTTGAGACAAAAGGAGAAGCGTTGAGGGCGGAATATCGTTTTAAGAAGTTGACGAGAAAACAAAAGGAAAAGTTTTTGGGGCTGGCAGGTGATCGAGATGATCAGTAAACAACGCAGTTATGTCGAACAAGAGAATCGGGGAATTCTTTATTTAGTGCCGACGCCAATCGGCAATTTGGAAGACATTACGTTTCGGGCGCTTCGCATTTTAAAAGAAAGCAGCGTCATTGCTGCCGAAGATACAAGGAATACAAGAAAACTTTGTCATTATTATGACATCCACACTCCTCTCATGAGCTACCACGAACATAATAAAGAAGCGAGCGGACGCCAAATCATAGAACGGTTAAAACAAGGAGAGCAAGTTGCATTAGTGAGCGATGCCGGTATGCCAACGATATCCGATCCGGGGTATGAACTGGTAAGAGCAGCCGTTGCTGAAAAGATTCCTGTTGTGCCGCTGCCCGGCGCCAATGCTGCTCTTACTGCATTAATTGCTTCAGGGCTTCCAACACAGCCGTTTTATTTTTTTGGGTTTCTGAGCCGGCAGAAAAAAGAAAAAAAAGAAGAGCTGAACAGGTTAAAAAATATCACGGATACGATTATTTTGTATGAATCTCCACATCGTCTTAAAGAAACGTTGGAATACATGCTTGATATTCTTGGCAACCGTCCCATTACATTATGCAGAGAGTTGACCAAAAAATTTGAAGAATTTTTGCGCGGAGACATAAAAGCAGCGTTGAATTGGGTAGAAAACGAAAAAGTCATGGGAGAATTTTGTCTAATTTTAGAAGGGGCAAAAGAACAAGAGGCTGAAACAGGGGAAAAATGGTGGGAGTCGCTGTCGATTGTGGATCATGTCAATTTTTACATTGACGCAAAGAAAATGGATGCAAAAGAAGCGGTGAAACAAACGGCAAAAGACAGAAATATGCCAAAGCGGGAAGTATACCAAATGTATCATAATACATAAAAATAGGAAGCGAATCAGGCAAAATAAAAGAGGCTGTATCGGCATAATCCAGTGTCGATACGGCCTCTTTGCATTTTCTAATAAAAATTATTTATTCGCTGCGGACAGGTGAAAAGCTTCTTCGATTTCTTTTAACAACAATTCGGCGCCTTCACGGCTTAAAATTAATTTTCCGCCTGCCAATTTTACGTTGTCATCAGAAACTTCTCCAGTGATTTGGCAGGTCATGCTCGGTTTATATTTTTTTAGAATAATCTTATCATCATCTACATAAATTTCCAAAGCGTCTTTTTCAGCAATGCCTAATGTACGACGAAGCTCTATAGGAATAACCACGCGGCCTAGTTCATCAACTTTACGAACAATGCCAGTTGATTTCATTTGTCAATTCTCCTCTCATTTCATTTTTTGTTCTCTATATTTCTCTCTGATTCGTCAAATTTCGACAAATTTTGTTTATGTTTTAATAATACCAATGCTGCCAAAAGTAGTCAACAAGAAAAATGAAATTTTTCTAATAAATGTCAGACTTCTAGTAACTACTATCATTTGTAAATAAAGGGGATTTGATAAATGCTGTTTTTAAGTAAGAATTTTTAAAATCTCGGGACGAAATCATGGAAAACTTTTGTCCCTTTGTATTTACATTAAGGAAAGAATGCGAGAAAATAAAAAGAGGATTCGATTATTTGCAGAAGCTTATCAGATTATGTATATTTTGATGTTATAAGAGGAAATGATGTAGCATAAATGGTCTTTTCATGCAAATGGAATGGACTGATCGGATGCTATTACCGTGTTAGGAATTTCCGCTTCGGTTTTTTTCAGCTTCTGTGAGATCAGCGTACGGCAAGCAAAAATCGTGACGATTGATTATGAAGCATTTTGATGGGAGAGATGGACGACCCCGCTTTTTATGCAGGATGCCTTATTGATCTCGAATGCAATCGGTAGGAGGCAACCTCTTCTCTCATGGCAAGGTGCACATTTTATGTTGTTAAAGGGGGTTATATGAATGAAAAAAACTTTTTATTTGACAACGCCAATTTATTACCCAAGCGGAAATTTACATATTGGGCATGCTTATACAACGGTGGCCGGTGATGCGATGGCACGTTACAAAAGGATGCGCGGCTATGACGTGATGTTTTTAACGGGGACGGATGAACACGGGCAAAAAATTCAAAGAAAAGCGGAAGAAAAAGGGGTTACCCCTCAACAATATGTCGATGAAATCGTTGCCGGCATCCAAGAATTATGGAGAAAACTCGACATTTCATATGATGACTTTATTCGCACGACACAAGACCGCCATAAAAAAGTGGTTGAAAAGATATTTAAAAAATTATTAGATCAAGGCGATATTTATCTTGATCAATATGAAGGCTGGTATTGTACACCGTGTGAATCTTTCTTTACTGAAAGACAGCTTGTAGACGGTAAATGCCCTGATTGCGGCCGGCCGGTTGAAAAAGTGAAAGAAGAATCCTATTTCTTCAAAATGAGCAAATATGTCGACCGTTTGTTGCAGTTTTATGAAGAAAATCCTGATTTTATCCAGCCTGAATCCCGAAAAAATGAAATGATTAATAACTTTATTAAGCCGGGATTGGAAGATCTAGCAGTTTCCCGCACTACCTTTGATTGGGGGATTAAAGTGCCGGGAGATCCAAAGCATGTCATTTATGTTTGGATTGATGCTTTGACCAATTATATTACCGCCATTGGATACGGAAGCGAAAATGAATCAAAATTCAAAAAATATTGGCCTGCTGATGTCCATCTAGTCGGAAAAGAAATTGTCCGCTTCCATACTATTTACTGGCCGATCATACTAATGGCGCTGGATTTGCCGCTGCCGAAGAAAGTATTTGCCCATGGCTGGCTGCTGATGAAAGATGGAAAAATGTCTAAATCAAAAGGGAATGTTGTCGATCCGGTAACATTGATCGACCGTTACGGACTTGATGCGTTGCGCTACTATTTGCTGCGCGAAGTTCCTTTTGGATCAGACGGCGTCTTTACACCAGAAGGGTTTATAGAACGGATCAACTATGATTTGGCAAATGACCTCGGAAACCTGCTCAATCGGACAGTTGCTATGATCAATAAATATTTTGATGGGCGGATTCCGGCTTATAAAGGATCCGAAAGCGAGTATGAACGTCAGTTGCTGGAAGCTAATAAGGAAACGGTAGAAAAATACGAAGAAGCGATGGAAAACATGGAATTTTCCGTTGCATTGACGGTCGTATGGCAGCTGATTAGTCGAACGAATAAGTTTATTGATGAAACTCAGCCTTGGATTTTGGCAAAAGAGGAAGATAAACGCGAAGAGCTGGCCAGTGTCATGGTTCACTTGGCAGAATCTTTACGTCGTGTAGCTGTTCTGCTTAAGCCATTTTTAACAACGGCTCCGAAAAAAATCTTTGAGCAGCTGAACCTTTCTACGGAACAGTTTACATCTTGGGAAAGCTTAGAAACATTCGGCGTCATTCCAGATGGCACAAAAGTAGTGGGAAAAGGAGAGCCGATTTTTCCGCGGCTGGATATTGACGAAGAAGTGAAATTTATTAAATCGAAAATGCAAGGCGGTTCGCAACCCGCTGAAGTGAAAAAAGAAAAAACAAATGACTCTTCTGCAGAAATTTCAATTGATGATTTTATGAAAATTGATTTAAGAGTCGCTCAAGTCATTGAGGCTGAACCGGTTAAAAAAGCGGATAAGCTGTTAAAACTGCGCCTTGATTTAGGAGACCATAAGCGCCAAGTGATCTCAGGAATCGCTCCATATTATAAGCCGGAAGAGTTGATCGGTAAAAAAGTGATTTGCGTAGTCAATTTAAAACCAGTTAAATTAAGAGGAGAATTATCAGAAGGAATGATTTTAGCCGGAGAAAAAGACGGCGTATTATCATTGGCGAGCGTCGATGAAAATCTTCCAAACGGTGCAAAGGTTAAATAATAAGACTAAGAAACATAGAATGTTTCACGTGAAACAAGATTCGACGGAAACTTCTATGTTTCTTTTTTCTTAGACGTTAAATCCATTCATTAGTAAAACTGTCCAGTATGTATAGTCTTCCGTTTTGGCTATTTTTCTTTTTCCTCTAAACCGCTGATCAAGGATTTTGATTGAAAGGTATATGCTTTAAAAAATAGGAATCGAAAAATATACATGATATTATTTTGACAAATGAACCGCTATTGTCATCATTTTGTCATATGGATGGAAGAAAAGGAAAGGATGGACAAAGGACCAGAAGACACATCTTCCTCTGTATTTTGAGGAAAACTACCTATGATGATGGGCGTGTTCTGGATTTTTGGCATAAAGGGAAAATTGTAATCTATTTGACATGTCTTTTTTGAAAGGAAACAACGTAGAGTAAAGGAGAGAGCAAAAGATGTTGTTTGATACTCATGTTCATTTGAACGATGAACAATTTTCCGATGATTTGGACGAGGTGATAGACAGAGCAAAAGAAGCCGGTGTCGAAAAGATGGTGGTGGTAGGTTTTGACCGGCCTACGATTGAAAAAGCGATGAAACTAGTAGATCAATACGATTTTCTATACGCCAGTATAGGGTGGCACCCGGTGGATGCTATCGATATGACAGAGGCTGATTTGGAGTGGATTGAAAAATTGACCTCTCATCCAAAAGTAGTAGCAATAGGAGAAATAGGGTTGGATTATCATTGGGATAAGTCCCCAAAAGAGGTTCAAAAAGAAGTGTTTCGCAAACAAATTCGACTAGCCAAAAAAGTAAAATTGCCGATTATTATCCATACTCGAGAAGCGACACAAGACACTATAGAAATTTTGAAAGAAGAAGGAGCGCATGAAGTAGGAGGAATTATGCACTGCTTCAGCGGCAGCGTTGAAACAGCACGAGAATGTATCAATATGAATTTTTATATTTCTTTGGGCGGTACGGTAACATTTAAAAATGCGAAAAAGCCAAAGGAAGTTGCTGCTGAAATTCCTTTAGAAAAACTATTAATCGAAACAGATTGTCCGTATTTAGCTCCGCATCCTTACCGCGGCAAACGAAATGAACCTGCACTCGTAAAACTCGTTGCCGAGCAAATTGCCGAATTAAAGGGCATTCCTTATGAAGAGGTAGCCCGGAAAACGACGGAAAATGCCCAAAAATTATTCGGCATTGTCTGACGGCAAATTTTGTCGCATTGCTTTACAATTTGTTGTCAACTTTCGATTTTCTTGAAAGTTCTACAAGCCTCCTTTCATTCATACACTAAGCCTGTCGATAAGTCTTTCTATCATTTTTTTATCCAGCTATGCATAATAGTTGGAAAAAGAGAGAGGACAGAGCGATAGATTCTCTGTTTGAGGAAAGGATGACAAAGGGGGCCTATTTTGAATGACAGTAAACGAATTTAAACAGGATCGTTCAAGGTTTAAGTCGAGAAAAAGTTTTTTATTGGCAGCTGGAGTAGTACTTCTATCATCTACAAGTGCTTATTCTTATTATGAAAGCACAGAGAAAACGGTTGAGGTCAAAATCAACAACCGAGAGAAAACGATTGAAACAAGGGCCGACACCGTGGCAGAGGTGGTGAAAGAACTCAAGCTGCCTGTCAAACCAAAAGATTATTTAGTTCCTTCAAAACAGACCAAAATAAAAGACGGAATGAATATTGAATGGAAGCCATCCAAGCAGATCCATCTTACGATCGAAGGCAAGAAAAAGACGGTTTGGACAACTGCCGATACGGTGAAGGACTTTCTGAAGGAAGAACATTTGTCCATTTCTCAATTCGACAAAGTGGCTCCTTCGTTCAATCAAGCCCTTCAAAATCATATGAATGTCAAAATCAATAAGGCGTTTCCGGTGACGTTAGTGGACGGAAACAGGAAAAAAACAGTATGGACTGCTTCGACTACTGTCGGTGATTTTTTAAAACAACAGGGGATCACTTTTGGCAAATGGGACAAGGTAAAGCCTGGATTCGACGACTACTTGCATTCAAACAGCTCCGTGAAAATCGTTCGAGTTAAAAAAACCACCGATGTAGTGGAAAAGTCTAAAGCATTTGCTATCACCATCCAAAAAGACCCAAGTCTTATGGAAGGAGAGAGAAAGGTTCTTCAGGAAGGGCGAAACGGTACAGTGATAAACACATATGAGTCTGTCTATGAAAATGGTCGGCTCATCTCTAAAAAACTTTTAGAGCAAAGGACGATAGTGGAAGGTCGAAATAAAATTATTGCGGAAGGCACGAAAAAGAGAGATGGTCAATTTGCAGCTGAAACGGCGTCGGCTGCTGGCACTAGAGGAAGAGAGCTTTTGGTAACGGCCACTGCCTATACCTCCAATTGCAGCGGCTGTTCAGGAATTACAGCGACAGGCATAAATATACATTCCAGCCCTAATATGAGAATCATTGCTGTCGATCCGGGGCTTATTCCCCTTGGATCTAGGGTATATGTGGAAGGATACGGCTATGCCGTTGCGGCGGATACGGGTGGAGCCATCAAAGGCAACCGGATTGACATTCTTATGCCTTCCCAATCCGCAGCAGCACAATGGGGTCGGAAACAAGTCAAGATTCAGATTATCGATTGATTCTTGATGAAGCGAGGGGAACCTCGCTTTTTCTATTTATATAAAATATAATAGACAAGTATTCATCGGATGATAAAAATACTTAAGCGGCTGACGGAGATGATTTTTTAAGAATATTTTTCATTTCCACAGCTTTGAAAAATTGGTTTGCCCGCCTCATTTTGGATTGGGTGGATAAGAATCATTTTTATGGAGGAAATGCATGAAAATAAAAGAAGTGATCGTTGTAGAGGGGAAAGATGATACAACGGCGATCCGGCGTGCCGTTGATGCCGATACAATTGAGACAAACGGATCTGCTGTTTCGAAAGAGACGATCGAAAAGATTAAACTGGCACAAGAAAAAAGAGGGGTCATTGTTTTTACAGACCCGGATTATCCCGGCGAGCGGATCAGGCACATTATTTCTCAAGCGGTTCCCAATTGCAAGCATGCTTTTTTGCCAAAGGACGAAGCGAAGCCGAAGAATGGAAAAGGAATCGGAGTCGAACATGCCAGTCCTGAAAGTATCAGGGAAGCGCTAAAAGAAGCGCAATGGATGGAAAAAGAAGCAGAAGAGCAAATAAGGAAAGAAGATTTGATCACTGCCGGATTAATCGGTGGAGGAAATGCCAGAGAAAGAAGAGAAAAATTAGGGATTAAGTTAAAAATAGGCTACACAAACGGAAAACAGCTTTATAACAGGCTAAAGATGTTTCAAATTACAAGAGAACAGTTTTTGAAAGCCATGGAGGAAGTGCTGCAGGAGGAAAAACGATGAAAGATATTGCGACACCGTCCAGAACGAGAGAAATTTTAAAAAAATATGGCTTTGCGTTCAAAAAGAGTTTAGGGCAAAACTTTCTCGTCGATCCTAATGTGTTAAATCGGATCACTGAAGCCGCCGGTCTGACGAAGGAAACAGCTGCCATTGAAATCGGCCCGGGAATTGGCGCTTTAACCGAGCATTTGGCGCGAAAAGCGGGAAAAGTGGTGGCATTTGAAATTGACAAGCGGCTATTGCCTATTTTGAAGGACACGCTTTCCCCCTATAAGAACGTAGAAATTATTCACCAAGACGTTTTGAAAGCGAATGTAAAAGAGGTCATTAAAGAAGAGCTTTCCGGATATTCCGATATTATGGTGGTGGCTAACCTCCCTTATTATGTCACCACTCCAATTATTATGAAATTATTGGAAGAATGTTTGCCGATTAGAGGGCTGGTGGTTATGATGCAAAAGGAAGTCGCTGATCGGCTTTCGGCACAACCAGGTACGAAAGAGTACGGCTCTTTATCCATCGCCGTACAATATTATACGGAAGCAAAGACAGCGTTTGTCGTACCTAAAACCGTTTTTATCCCTCAGCCTAATGTCGACTCTGCTGTCATTCATTTAAAAAGACGAACAAAGCCCCTCGTGGAAGTGGATAATGAATCTTTCTTCTTTTCTCTCGTCAAAGCGGCTTTTGCGCAAAGAAGAAAAACGTTAATCAATAACTTAACTTCGCAAATGCCCAATGGCAAAGAAAAAAAAGAACAAATTCTCAACATTCTTGCTGAAGCGGAGATTGATCCTTCCCGCCGGGGTGAATCTTTATCCATACAAGAATTTGCTCGTTTAAGCAATTTGCTTTATCCGTTATTTTCTTAACAAGGAGAACTCATCATTTGGATTTCCAACTCTTGTAAAAGAGGCAAATTTTGTGGCGGTCCCCCTCATACACGCTTCCTTCCGCGATTGCATATGCTGGCAAGGAAATATTTATTTTTGCCTGTGGAGATGACGGTTATGGGGATCAAAATCAATGATATGGTCGGCCGGCAGTCTTACAAATGCGATTTGTTGTTTCGGGTTATCGATTTCACAAATATAAACGGAAAAGAGATGGCGATTTTATACGGTGAGGATTTTCGATTAATGGCAGACGCCCCGATTGAGGATTTGATCGTCATCGAACAAAAAGAACAGCTGGAAGCGGCTCGCCAGATCAGAACGCTGGAAAAACAATCATTTGAGCTTTTTCAACGAGACCTCCATTTGCTGAAGGAAAGGCAAGAATATGAAGTTACAGGGGGCTACAACGAGGAAGGATCCAATATATTTCAGATACCTGGAAAAGTGTTGCATTTAGACGGAGATCCGGCTTTTTTAAAAAAATGTCTGGCTGTCTATGGACAATTTGGAGTTCCCGTCAAAGGCATACATTGCAGTGAGAAAGATATGCCGGTAAAAGTGTTGGAGCTTTTGGAACGGCATCGGCCGGAGATTCTTGTCATAACGGGACATGATTCCTATTCAAAGTCAAAAGGGAAAAAATCGGATTTAAATGCTTATCGAAATTCCAAATATTTTGTTCAAACCGTAAAGGAAGCTCGAAAAAAAATACCGAGTCTTGATCAGTTAATTATTTTTGCGGGTGCTTGCCAATCCCATTTTGAATCATTAATTAGGGCCGGCGCCAATTTTGCCAGTTCGCCGTTTCGAGTCAACATTCATGCCTTGGATCCTGTCTATATTGTAGCTAAAATCAGTTATACCCCTTTTCATCAATCGGTTAATGTGTTAGATGTCCTTAAGAATACATTAACTGGAAATAAAGGGTTAGGCGGTGTAGAAACGAGGGGAGTTTTAAGGACCGGAATGCCGTACCATTGGAATTTAGATGATTAAGCTGTAATGAAGGAGTTTCATTACAGCTTTTTATATTGGATGAAAAAATTAAAGTGGTGTTTACATAAAACATCAGTGAAGTGGCATATTAGAACTGTAGAAAAAAGAAATATTTTGAAAAAATAAAAATGTTGACAGTAAGGGTTTTCGTTGATAAAATTATTAATTTATTTGACCACATGTACAAGCTGTGCTATAATAAAGGACAGTGAGGTGGAAGCAAATGCCGAAAACATTAGCCGACATTAAAAAAGCACTTGATTCCAATCTTGGAAAAAGACTTTTGCTAAGAGCAAATGGTGGTCGGAGAAAGACCATCGAGCGATCCGGTATATTAGCTGAAACGTATCCAGCTGTGTTCGTCGTTGAATTGGATCAAGACGAAAACTCTTTTGAAAGAGTGTCGTACAGCTATGCGGATGTGTTGACAGAAACAGTGGAGTTAAAATTTTACGAAGATTCAACAGGGAATATGGCATTAGGGCAGCAGTAGACATCATGTTTGCTGCTTTTTGTTTTCCAATATTGGCGGCAGCCCCCTGTTATAAATAAAGTACTTCGAAACAAACTAAATATGCGGCATAGCTACAACTTTCATCGATTCTTTATGACCGATGAGTGAACCGATCTTGCTTTTTTCGAGCTCTTTTCTCTGTATAGAGTAGGGGTTCGTTAAAGCAAGATAAAAGGGGGATGCTTATATGGGCAAAAGACGAGGAGTTATGTCCGATCGTTTCAAAGAAGAACTTGCCAAAGAACTTGGGTTTTATGATGTCGTCCAACGAGATGGTTGGGGCGGCATAACGGCAAGAGACGCAGGAAACATGGTTAAACGAGCTATCGAAATGGCCGAACATCAGCTCATTAATAAGCAACAATCTGAATAAAAGCCGCACAAAGGCCGGGAAATCAAATTCCCGGCCTTTTTTATGCAGAGAAGAGATCCTCTTTATTCCTCGACTGTGTCCTCTTTATCACTTCAAAATAAATAACACGCAAAGATCACAGAAAAATTTCGATGAAGCGACAACCATGATAGTCGGATTTTCTGATACAGGGAAAGTAAAAGTTCATGAAATGATATCGATTTTTTTCATCTAAACCTTGGTTTTGTGTGAAGTAAAACGACTCTTTTGCATTGAATAGGAACTGTCCGTGTTTTTAAGTCATTCATGATGCATGTTTACGAGGATTTTATCCGTTCGCTTTGTCTACTGTTTATTGAAAAGCTTCACAATGATATCAGCTAAGAGATAGAGTTCATGAACCCGGTCTTTTCATTGTTTTTTGAAAATGGTAAAATAACATACTTGAATGGCTATAATGTGAAAGAATACATACATTTGCATAACAACGTTTTATTTTTTCTTTAGTAAATGATTGATTGACAAATACATCGAACGTTCGATTGGGATGAAGGAAAGGCACATGGGTGTTCTTTTCTGTCTCTAAATACCTTCCGATTTCAAACTGCTCAGGGCGGTTTCCAATATCAAACCATCATTCTTCGGTTCAATAGAGTAGGTGAATAAATGAAATTGCATGTAAAAGCACCGGCGAAAATCAATTTATCTTTAGATGTCCTTCATAAGAGACCTGACGGCTATCATGAAGTGGAAATGGTAATGACGACCATTGATCTGGCAGATCGAATAGAGTTAAAAGAATTACGACAAGATGAAATTAGAATTGACTCTCATAACCGTTTTGTTCCCGACGATCATCGCAACTTGGCGTTTCAGGCGGCTAAGTTGTTAAAAGAAACGTATCACATCAAAAAAGGCGTCTCCATTTCCATTGATAAAGCGATTCCGGTAGCGGCCGGACTTGCAGGAGGGAGCAGCGATGCCGCGGCTGTGCTTAAAGGTCTTAATCAAATGTGGCAATTAGGTCTCTCTCTAGAGGAACTGGCCGACCTAGGTTCTCAAATTGGATCTGATGTTTCATTTTGTGTTTTTGGAGGAACGGCGCTTGCAACCGGTAGAGGGGAAAAAATTACCCCGCTTCCAACACCGCCGAATTGCTGGGTGGTTTTGGCCAAACCCCAAATAGGGGTCTCTACCGCGGAAGTTTATCGAAATTTGAAATTGGAAGAGGTTCGACATCCGAATACGAAAGCAATGATTGAAGCGATTGTCGAGCAAAATTATGAAAAAATGTGCCAAAATGTAGGAAATGTATTGGAAAGTGTCACTTTAAAAATGCATAAGGAAGTGGCGCAAATCAAAGAACAAATGATTCGATCGGGAGCGGATGCAGTATTAATGAGCGGAAGCGGGCCTACTGTTTTCGCTCTTGTACAGCATGATTCACGAATGAATCGGATTTACAATGGGTTGAGAGGATTCTGCGGCCAAGTTTTTGCGGTTAGAATGCTGGGCGGACCGCCGACCATTGTGTAAAACCGTATATTAATGTATATTTAAAAGAAAATATTCGGTTTTAAGGAGGCGCGGTGATTATATGAAATTTCGGAGAAGTGAACGGCTCATTGATATGACTTATTATTTATTAGAACATCCCCGCGAGCTAGTATCTTTAACTTTTTTTTCGGAAAGGTACGGTTCCGCCAAATCCTCCATTAGTGAGGATTTGGGAATTTTGAAAGAAACGCTGGAGCAAAGAGGGATGGGCACTTTACAGACCATTCCCGGCGCTGCAGGTGGGGTCAAGTTTTTTTCAAAAGTAAAAGAAGAGGATGCAAGGGCATTTATTAAAGAATTATGTCAGCAATTAGAAAAACCTGAGAGGCTTCTTCCCGGTGGATATTTATTTATGACAGATCTCATTGGAAACCCGCAAATCATACACAAAATTGGGAAACTATTAGGATCCGCGTTTTCTGAAATCGAAATAGATGTGATTATGACGGTGGCCACCAAGGGTATCCCAATCGCTTACGCTACAGCTGCCCATTTAAATGTGCCAGTGGTCATTGTCAGAAGCGACAGTAAAGTAACAGAGGGACCCACTGTAAGCATCAACTATGTTTCCGGTTCGACAAAACGGATACAAACTATGGTGTTGTCAAAACGAAGTTTAAAAGAGGGATCAAGAGTGTTGATCGTGGATGACTTTATGAAGGCCGGCGGAACGATCAACGGAATGAAAAGCATGCTGGCTGAATTTAATGCCGAAGTGGCAGGCATCGCCGTTTTGGTTGAGTCCGAGCATGCAGAGGAACGATTGGTGGAAGATTATATTTCACTTGTAAAATTGCGGGATGTTGATGTAAAAAAGAAGGAAATAAAGGTAGATGAAGGGAATTATTTTACTAAAAATATTCATTTTATTTAAGGAGAGAAAAGAAGGATGAAACAAGTTGCTACGAAGAATGCCCCTGCTGCTATCGGCCCTTATTCCCAAGGAATCATTGTCAATAACCTCTTTTTCAGCTCAGGTCAGATTCCGTTGACGCCTGAGGGAGTATTGGTGGAAGGAAGCATTGAAGAACAGACAAGGCAAGTGTTCCGCAATCTGCAAGCTGTATTGCAAGAGGCGGGAGCGTCGCTGGAAACCGTTGTAAAAGCAACGGTATTTTTAAAGGATATGAATGATTTTTCCGTTGTAAACGACATTTATGCGGAGTTTTTCGGGGACCATAAACCGGCTCGATCTTGTGTGGAAGTGGCTCGGCTGCCAAAAGACGCAAAAATTGAAATAGAAGTGGTTGCACTCGTGAAATCATGATGGATAAAAAACTGTCGACATCGTCGGCAGTTTTTTTTCATTGGACTCCTTACACATAATGATTCAGCTTCTTTGATGGTTGGAAATAGAGATGGGTTCATCCATCATCCTCATTTTTTTTACCGGCTGTTTTACAAAATTATTTTGGAGACGTTAAGAGAAAAGGAGTGACTACTAAAAATTTTTAAAAAATTTTCCTATTAAAAGAAGGAAAATTAGAAATACTGTTGAATATATTTATTAGATTTTCACAAAGGAAGGGTGGTGAACAGAGTGGAAGTAACAGATGTTAGACTCCGCCGTGTCAACACAGACGGTCGTATGAGAGCAATCGCTTCCATCACTCTGGACAACGAATTTGTTATTCATGATATTCGAGTAATTGATGGCAATAATGGCTTATTTGTCGCCATGCCGAGCAAACGGACACCGGATGGTGAGTTCCGTGATATTGCTCATCCAATTAACTCCAATACTCGCGGTAAAATTCAAGACGCAGTATTGAGCGAATATCATCGGTTGGGAGAATTAGAAGAAATAGAATTAGAAGAAGCCGGAGCTTCCTAATCACATATGAAACAGCATGAGCCTACTTCATAAGTAAGGCTCTTTTTTTGCGCTTCTACCCCCCATCATTTACCATCCTTTTCTTTCCCACGCTGAAAGCATGAGTTTCCCAAGCAACCTTGAAAAGATTGTGTATTTAGGATATCATTCAATATGGATAAAAAGGTTATTGGGGGACCCTGTATGACAAATATATATGCCATTGTTTTGGCTGCCGGCCAAGGCACAAGAATGAAGTCTAAGCTTTATAAAGTATTGCATCCTGTATGCGGCAAACCAATGGTAGAGCATGTAATCGATCAAGTTTCGACTTTGAATACAGATAAGATTGTTACTATTGTAGGCCACGGCGCGGAAGCAGTAAAAGCGCAGTTGGATGGAAAAACGGAGTTTGCAGTACAGGAAGAACAATTAGGTACAGCTCATGCCGTTATGCAAGCGGAAGGGCTTTTAGGTGATAAAGAAGGAATCACATTAGTGATTTGCGGTGATACGCCGCTTATTCAGGCTGATACAATGAAAGCGCTTATCGAACACCATCAACAGCATCAATCAAGCGCTACGATCTTAACGGTTCATATGGATCAGCCGGATGGATACGGCAGGGTAATCCGCAATCAGGAAGGCTTTGTTGAGCGGATTGTTGAACATAAAGACGCAACGGAAGAAGAGAGAAAAGTACAAGAAATTAATACTGGCACTTACTGTTTTGACAATAAAGCTCTTTTTGAAGCATTAAAGAAAGTAAGCAACGATAACGCTCAAGGAGAATATTATTTGCCGGATGTCATTGAAATTATGAAATCGGAAGGAAAAACCATTGCCGCTCATCAAATCGATGATTTTGAAGAAACGCTCGGAGTCAATGATCGAGCTGCTTTAAGCCAAGCAGAGAAAATTATGAGAAGAAGAATCAACCTTCGTCATATGAAAAATGGTGTCACTATCGTTGATCCCGACCACACCTATATCGGAACGGACGTAGTGATCGGACAAGATACGATCATTTACCCAGGCACGATGATCACAGGTCACACTGTAATTGGAGAAGATTGTGAAATTGGGCCTAATAGTGAGATAAAAGATTGCACCGTAGGGGATCGAACATCGATTCGCCAATCGGTTGCATACGATAGTGCCATTGGCAGTGATGTGAAGATTGGCCCGTTCGCGCATATCCGCCCAGATTCCCAAATTGAAGATGAAGTAAGGATCGGGAATTTTGTTGAAATTAAAAAGACGGTATTTGGCCGCGGAAGCAAAGCTTCACATTTAAGTTATATAGGAGATGCAGAAGTGGGCAAAGGAGTGAACATCGGCTGCGGCTCCATTACCGTAAATTATGATGGTAAGAATAAACATAAGACGAAAATAGAAGACGGGGTTTTTGTCGGCTGTAACTCAAATCTAGTTGCTCCTGTGACAATCGGCAAAGGCGCCTATATAGCTGCAGGCTCCACGATTACGGAAGATGTCCCTGGGGATGCTTTAGCGATAGCGCGCGCCCGCCAAATCAATAAGGATGGCTATGTTCAAAAATTAAACCATAACAAATAATTTCGGAGGTCCATCATGTATAACCAGTATTTAGATCCAAATTTGAAAATCTTTGCCCTCAATTCCAACAGGGCATTGGCAGAAGAAATTGCCAATTTTGTCGGAGTGGAGCTTGGAAAGTGTTCTGTTAAACGTTTCAGCGACGGAGAAATCCAAATTAATATTGAGGAAAGTATTCGTGGATGCGATGTCTATGTCATTCAGTCAACCAGTTCTCCGGTGAATGATAATCTGATGGAACTGTTAATTATGATCGATGCCTTAAAACGGGCTTCTGCCAGAACGGTGAATCTTGTGATTCCTTATTACGGTTATGCACGACAAGATCGAAAAGCGCGCGCTCGTGAACCGATTACAGCAAAATTAGTGGCAAATTTATTGGAAAAAGCCGGTGCGACCCGTGTCATCACATTGGATTTGCATGCCCCGCAAATTCAAGGATTCTTTGACATTCCTATCGATCATTTAATGGGAGTTAAAATTTTAGCCGATTATTTCAAAAAGAAACAGTTCGACGACGATATTGTGATTGTTTCCCCTGACCATGGCGGTGTTACACGCGCTCGAAAAATGGCGGAACGCATGAAAGCACCGATTGCCATTATTGACAAACGTCGTCCAAAACCAAATGTTGCTGAAGTCATGAATATCGTGGGAAATATTGAAGGGAAAATTGCTATTTTAATAGATGACATCATTGATACAGCTGGTACAATTACATTAGGAGCAAATGCCCTTGTAGAAAACGGGGCTAAAGAAGTGTATGCATGCTGTACACATCCGGTATTATCCGGGCCGGCGATTGATCGGATTCAAAATTCCAATATCCGGGAACTTGTTGTAACCAACTCTATTGCTCTTCCCGAGGAAAAGAAAATCGATAAAATCGTGGAACTTTCCGTTGCACCATTAATGGGTGAGGCCATTATTCGTGTTCATGAAGATCAATCTGTCAGCATGCTGTTTGATTAATCCATCATCGAAAATAGGTCTTGCGGATGGTATGGATTCCAAAAATAAGGAGCAAAAGAATGAAGGGTGCGTTCGAAGCAATAATGGGCGGCTTTCCATACAGAATATATAGGCACCTTCTAGTCGCCCCATTCAAGTCTTTTCGAAGCTGGATTCTGGCTTTCGGCTCCGTACTTTTCAACTAGCTACCAAGCCGATTGACTATCACCATTCTTGTTTTTCATGTAATGACCATGTTTAAAGATTGCCTGTTTAGGCAATTCATATAAAAGGGTTTTTACATTAAAAAACTAGAACGGGAGGATGTCTAATATGAGTGCAGTACTAGAAGTGAAAAGACGGAATGACTTGAGAAAATCGACATTAAATAAACTTCGGCGTGAAGGAAACATACCGGCCGTTATATATGGAAAGGGATTAGAAAATCAAGCGGTTTACGTAAGCAGAACAGATTTGCTAAAAACGATTAAAGAAGTGGGAAGGAATGGCATAATCACCTTAAATATTGATGATCGTGAGCAGAGCGCTGTTTTACACGACTATCAAGAAGATACGCTCACAGGCGAAATGATTCATGCTGACTTTTTTGCTGTCGATCCTTCCACGGAAATCTCCGCTGAAGTTGTGGTGGAATTAAAAGGGGAAGCTCCAGGTGTAAAAGATGGCGGTGTTTTGCAGCAGCCGTTATTTGAATTGACTGTAAAAGGCAAAGTGACCGATATACCGGATGCCATTCAAGTGGACGTTTCCCAATTGCAAGTCGGTGATACGATTACCGTAGGAGATATAAAAGAACATTATCCATTTGAGATTCAGCACGGCGATGAAGAGACGATTGTCTCTATCTTGGCTCCGCGTCAAGAAGAAGAAATCAGCACCGGCGAACAACAAGAGCCTGGCATACCGGAAAATGAAGAAGGAAGGGAAACACCGGCAAGCAAAGAAAGCGAAGGTTAATAGGTGCAAGGGCACAGCATGAAAGGCTGTGTCTTTCTTTCTTAGGTGTGTTTATTACTGAAATATAACTGTGTTGGCAAAAATTTTTTACGATGAAATCATAAGGGGGTCTATGCTTTTATCCGCTTCCCATTTCAAACATCTATTTTGACTGAATAGAGAATCTTCAGTTTAAGATAAGAAAAAGAGATTTTTACGAAAAATGTTATTTTTTTCAAGCAGGGCGGTTGCCTCGCTTTTTTTGTACATACCGCATAATATGTTAGAATGTAAAGAAGAAACTTGAGGTGTTTTTGGATGATAAAATTAATAGCGGGGCTTGGAAATCCCGGTGAAAAGTATAGAGGAACAAGACATAATATTGGATTTGATGTGATAGACGAGCTTGCGCATCGATTGCAATCTCCATTGACAACTGCGAAGCACAAAGGAATTTATACGATTGTACGGTCAGGCGGGCATCAATTGTTGCTGCTCAAACCTCTTACTTATATGAATTTGTCAGGGGAAAGCATTGCTGAAGTCATGCGTTACTATAAGATAGATATCGAGAATTTATTGGTTGTGTATGATGATTTAGATCTTCCGCCCGGAAAAATTCGCTTGCGCCAAAAAGGGAGCGCAGGAGGGCATAATGGCATAAAATCGGTCATACAACATACAGGTACAGAACAATTTAAAAGGATTCGGATTGGCATTGGACGCCCTGACGGAAATAATACGGTTATCGATTATGTATTAGGAAAGTTTGACAAAGAGCAGCGGTTGATCATGAATGAAGCTGTTAAAAAGAGTGCGGATGCTTGCCTTGAATGGTTAGAGAAGCCATTTCCTGAAGTCATGAACCAATTTAATTCCTGAAGAATGAATATCCTCGTTTTGACGTGTACATACTAAGAACAAGATGTGTACACGGAGGAGGACGTAATGGCTATTCATTATTATTGCCGGCATTGCGGCATTAAACTAGGCAGTTTGGAAAAACATATTATTAGCAGTGAAAAGCTAGGTCTTCATAAACTTGCGGACCATGAACGAAAAGAGATGGTTCAATATGAAAGTAATGGCGATATTTCTATAAAATCTATTTGTGAAGATTGCCAGGAATCGCTTGAACGATATCCGGATTTTCACCAAAATGATTATCTTATACACTGATTGAACAAGCTTTGGATGCGGTCCAAAGCATTTTTCTGTTTTTTTGTTTGGACGCCAGGAGGGGAGAATAATGTTAAAAAATTTAGAAAATTTACTTCTTACTAATGATGAAATTCAATCCATCACTCAAGGTGTAGAAATAGGGCTTTCAGAGCAGCTTATTGCCGGATTATCAGGCTCTGCACGCTCTTTGCTCATCTCTTCCGTATATCACAAGACGAACCGTCCGACATTGGTCGTGACCCATAATTTGCTGCAAGCGCAAAAACTGTATGACGATCTTATTCAAAGCATCCCTGAAAACGAAGTGTATTTATATGCAGCTAATGAACTGATTGCGGCGGAAATCTCTATTGCGAGTCCGGAGTTAAAAGCCCAAAGGATTGAAATGTTGAACCATTTAACGACAAGCACTAAAGGAGTGTATATCGTACCGGTAGCCGGTTTGCGAAAGATCTTGCCTCCAAAAGATGTTTGGAAGAAATTTCAAAAGATGCTTTCTGTCGGGGATGAAGTGGATTTAGACAGCTTTTTGCAAGAATTGGTCGTAATGGGTTATGAACGAGCCGATATGGTGAACACCCCAGGCGAGTTTAGTTTAAGGGGAGGCATATTAGATATCTACCCGTTGACAACCCCTGATCCCATTAGGATCGAATTTTTTGACACGGAAATTGATTCTATTCGCACGTTTTCCATTGAAGACCAACGTTCCATAGAAAATTTAAAGGAAGTCAGCATTGGCCCGTTTTCCGAAATGCCGCTCGATCGTGATCAATTGGTGATAGTGGGTGATAGGCTTCAAACAGCGCTGGCAAACAGCTTGAAAAAGGTGAAGAATGAAAAAACAAAAGAACTTCTCACTCAAAATATTGGAAATGATATTGAGAGATTAAAAACAGGCAGCCTTCCAGATCAAATGGCCAAATATATAGCGATTGCTTATGAACATCCTGCAAGTTTAGTAGATTATCTTTCGGACAGAGGAATCGTGTTTTTTGATGAGTTAAGCCGAATTAATGAAATGAATGACTCGCTGGAAAAAGAGGAAGCAGAATGGTATACGTCTCTCATTGAAGAAGGTCAAATGGTACATGACTTGCAAGTGTCCCATTCGCTAGCGGACATCTTGTCATCGATAAAGACGCCACGGCTTTATTTTTCTTTGTTTTTAAGGCATATTCCTCATACCAATCCGCAAAATATTGTGAATTTGTCTTGCAAACCAATGCAAAACTTTCATGGCCAAATGAATGTTTTAAAGGCGGAAACGGAACGATGGAAACATGGAAAATATACAGTTGTCTTTTTGTGTTCCAGCAAAGAACGAATGAAAAAGTTCCAAAGTGATTTAGAAGAGTATGAGATTGAAGCTTCATTGCTGGAGGAAGAAGATAATCTGTTTATCGGCAATCATCAAATTCTATATGGGAATTTGCAAACGGGGTTTGAACTTCCTTCTTTGCGGCTTGCCGTGATTACAGAAGAAGAATTATTTAATAAAAAGGTAAAACAGTCCAAGAGAAGGCAAAAACTTTCGAATGCCGAGAGGATCAAAAGCTATTCGGAATTAAACGTCGGGGATTATGTGGTCCATGTGAACCATGGGATCGGAAAATATTTGGGGATTAAAACACTGGAGATCAACGGAGTCCATAAAGATTATCTCCATATTAAGTATCAGGGAACGGATCAATTATATGTACCGGTTGATCAAATTAACTTAGTTCAAAAGTATATTGCTTCCGAAGGAAAAGAACCGAAGATTTACAAGCTGGGAGGCAGCGAGTGGAAGCGGGTTAAAAAGAAAGTACAATCGTCTGTTCAAGATATAGCCGACGATTTGATCAAGCTTTATGCAGAAAGAGAAGCATCAAAAGGATATGCTTTTTCTCCTGATGGCGACTTGCAGCGGGAGTTTGAAGCGGCTTTCCCTTATCAGGAGACGGAGGATCAATTGCGCTCTATTCAAGAAATTAAACGGGATATGGAAAGAGAACGGCCGATGGATCGATTGTTGTGTGGAGACGTTGGATATGGAAAAACGGAGGTAGCTCTAAGAGCGGCTTTCAAAGCAATTATGGACGGAAAACAGGTGGCTATGCTTGTTCCCACCACGATATTAGCGCAGCAGCATTATGAAACGATGAAAGAGCGCTTTCAAGGATATCCGATCAATATTGGAATGTTAAGCCGTTTTCGAACACGAAAACAAATTCAAGAAACCATCAAAGGAATTAAAAATGGAACGATTGATATTGTAGTCGGCACGCATCGGCTGTTGTCCAAGGATGTTCAATACCACGATCTAGGCTTGCTGATTGTCGATGAAGAACAACGTTTCGGAGTGACGCATAAAGAGCGGATCAAGCAATTAAAAACGAATGTAGATGTATTAACGCTAACGGCTACCCCTATTCCTAGAACACTGCATATGTCGATGTTAGGCGTAAGAGATTTATCGATCATCGAGACTCCTCCTGAAAACCGGTTCCCGGTTCAAACGTACGTGATGGAGTATAACGGAACGGTTGTCAGAGAAGCGATTGAAAGAGAATTGGCGCGGGACGGACAAGTTTTCTTCCTTTATAACCGAGTAGAAGATATTGAGCGGAAAGCGGAGGAAATATCTTTACTTGTGCCGGATGCGCGCGTTACGTATGCCCACGGACAAATGACCGAGTCTGAGCTGGAAGATGTCATTTTAAGCTTTCTGGAAGGCGAATACGATGTGTTGGTGACAACAACCATTATTGAGACGGGAGTCGATGTCCCAAATGTCAATACACTAATTGTATATGATGCCGACCGGATGGGGTTATCGCAGCTATACCAATTAAGAGGCCGAGTGGGCCGATCCAACCGAATCGCTTATGCTTATTTTATGTATCGAAAAGATAAAGTTCTTTCTGAAACGGCAGAAAAGCGTCTGCAATCGATCAAAGAGTTTACGGAATTGGGATCGGGATTTAAAATCGCAATGCGCGATTTGTCGATTAGGGGAGCAGGAAATTTATTAGGCCCTCAGCAACATGGATTCATTGATTCTGTGGGATTCGATCTATATTCGCAAATGTTGAAAGAAGCGATTGAAGAAAGAAAAGGAATCACTGTGGAAGAAAAACCGCCTGTTTTTGAAGTGGAACTGGATATCGATGCTTATATTCCGGATGCTTATATTCCAGACGGACAGCAAAAAATTGAAATGTACAAACGGTTCCGTGCTCTTGAAACGTTGGAAGAAGTGGCCGAATTGCAAGAAGAAATGGTCGATCGTTTTGGTGAATATCCGAAAGAAGTAGAATATTTATTCCGAGTGGCCGAAATGAAAATCTTTGCGAAAGACGTTCATTTAGAGTCCATTAAGCAGACAAAAAATGAAGTGACGATTTTAGTCAGTGAAAAAGGGACACCGCTTTTAGACGGATCAAAAGTAGTAGAATTATGCCAAACATACGGTCGGATGATGGGATATGGAATGGACGGGTATAAATTAAAAATTACGATGAATATTAAAAATGTTCCTGTAGAAAAATGGTTTTCTATTGCTTACAACATTATTCAAAATTTAAAAGAAGCAAAAAAGAAAGCCTCTTGAATAAGTCGGCACCCGAAAGGAGCCATTGACCTGTTTGCCATTCCTCTTGTGCAAAATGTTGAAAAAGCAATTTGGATGGAAATGTTGAAAAGAGTATGAACTGGAAAATAATGCCTCGCTTGAAATATTTTTTATCAATAGAAAATTCTCACTGAAAGTGAATAGAACTTCTAAGTTGTTAGATACTAACATCAACAAAATGAATGAATGTAAAACTGGCAAGCAAATAATGGATTGCCAAAAAATCATCTGATGAAAGCGAGGCAGCAAAGATGAAAGCAACAGGTATTGTTCGTCGTATTGATGATTTAGGACGTGTAGTCATTCCGAAAGAAATTCGCAGAACTCTTAGAATCCGCGAAGGAGACCCGCTTGAAATTTTTGTGGACCGGGATGGTGAAGTCATATTAAAAAAATATTCCCCGATAAGTGAATTGGGTGATTTTGCTAAAGAATACGGAGAAGCATTATATGACAGCCTAGGATGTTCGATCCTCATTTGTGACAGGGACGCAGTAATTTCTGTGGCGGGGGTGTCGAAAAAAGAATATTTAAATAAAAACATTAATGATTTGATTGAAAACGCTATGGAAGAACGACAGTCGGTGATCCAAACAAACCAAGGTGAGGTCTCTTTTGTTGATGGCCACGAAGAAACGGTTCAATCATACACCATTGCCCCAATTATCGCTAATGGCGATCCAATTGGAGCCGTTATCGTCTTTTCCACTGATCGAACGATAGGCGAAGTGGAGAAAAAAGTCGCGGAAACTGCTTCAGGCTTTCTTGCACGGCAAATGGAACAATAAGAACGGGAAGAGCAGCTTGAAAAAGCTGTTCTTTTTTCATTAGCAGGAGAAAATCAATACGAATTTTACACATCGTGAATCAGGAACGCCGCTTTTGCTTTAGATAAAAAGAAAAGAGAAGAGAATTATTGGTATTCTGCAAACCCCTCATTTTGATATAATACATTCGACTATAGATGCTTATTATATGGAAGAAAGGCGGCGTTCTTTTGTCGAAGCAATCATCACAGATATTTATGAAAGGAGCGCTAACGCTGACCGTTGCAGCACTTGCTGTCAAAGTGCTCAGTGCAGTTTATAGAATTCCTTTTCAAAACATTGTCGGGGATGTAGGCTTTTACATATATCAACAAGTATATCCGATTTATGGAATTGCAGTTGCCTTTTCTACTTATGGTTTTCCTGTGGCCGTTTCAAAATTGATAGCGCAAGGAGAAGAAAAGGACAAAAGCAGAATATTAACTGCTTCTTTTGTATTTTTGTCGCTGCTGGGAGTGCTATTGTTTTTAGCACTTTATTTTCAAGCAAAAACGATCGCAGCGGTAATGGGCGATCTAAAATTGGCAAGTCTCATTCAAATCATTTCACTATCCTTTTTGCTGATGCCGTTTTTATCCGTTGCAAGAGGACTTTTCCAAGGAAAAGGCGATATGGTGCCGACTGCCGTTTCCCAAGTGACTGAGCAATTGATAAGAGTTGGGGCGATATTAGGCTTTTCCTATTGGTTTATCCATTTAGGCAGTAATTTGTATACGGTCGGCGGGGCTGTCCTTTTTGGATCGATTATGGGCGGACTGGCTTCCTCTATCGTGTTGATTTTTTTCTTAAAGCATCGGAGAGAGTCCATTTTTTATGTTCACCGCTTTTCATTTGGCGAAATGGAAAGACGGTTGATCCAAACTTTAGTGCTGGAAGGCGTTGCGATTTGCTTATCTAGCATGATGCTTGTTCTCTTTCAATTTATGGATGCTTTAAGTTTATATTCGTCGCTAGTTGATTCAGGGATATCGAAATCGGCTGCAAAAGTTGCGAAAGGCGTCTATGACCGAGGGCAGCCGCTTTTGCAATTGGGAACGGTGGTCGCCACATCCTTTTCATTGACGCTTGTGCCGCTTATTAGCGCCAGCTATCAAGAAAGCGATTATGAGTCTGTTCACAAGAGCGTTCGCATTGCCGTAAAAATCAGCTTTGTCATAGGCCTTGCTGCCATGGTAGGGTTGTTAAATATTCTCGTTCCAACCAATATTATGCTGTTTGAGAATGGATCTGGGTCCAATATTTTGGCGTTTTTTAGCGCCGGCATATTGCTTAGCTCAATGGCGCTTACCTTTTCGGGAATTTTGCAAGGGGTAGGATCGCCGTATTTTCCTGCTATCGTTCTTTTCATCGGTCTTGTCGTTAAATTTGTCGGGAACTTATATCTTGTCCATATGTGTGGAGCAGTGGGAGCAGCTTTTTCCACGGTTCTTTCATTGCTGTTGACATCCTTGATTTTGTTTTTGAAAATCAAAACATTAATGCGCATTCAAGTGCTGACATGGTCATCCGTTGGTCAAAGTCTTCTAGCGGCGGCAGCTATGACTGTTCTTTTACAAGTATGGTCGTTTCTTTTCCGATGCTTGGATTTTTCCGGCACCCGTCTGCAAGCGGCGCTGGAAGCGGTCGGTGGTGTTTTTCTAGGCGGCACTGTTTTTCTAGTGCTTATCTTAAAAATGAAGATATTCTCCAAAGAAGAATTGGTTTTGTTTCCGTTTGGCAGGAAATTGGTTCAAATAAGTGAAAAACTGAATGGGAGAAATGTATAATGGCTTATAAAATAACGATTGTTGGATTGGGAGCAGGTGATATAGACCAGCTCCCATTAGGAGTCTATAAACGGTTGAAAAAAGAGTCTTCCGTCTTTTTGCGGACAAAGGAGCATCCTGTCGTCCGACAGCTGGAGGAAGAAGGTGTTTCGTTTATCAGTTTTGATTCTGTTTACGAACAACACGACCAATTTGAACAAGTGTACGAAGAAATAGTCGAGCGTTTGTTGAACAAAGCAAAAGAGGAAGATATTCTATATGCTGTTCCAGGGCATCCCCTTGTGGCTGAAAAAACAGTCCAGCTTTTGCTTGAAAGGGGAAAAGATGCGGATGTGGATGTGGTGATCGGCGGCGGGCAAAGCTTTTTGGATTCGTTGTTTGCTGCTCTGAAAATCGATCCTGTAGAAGGATTTCAATTTTTGGACGGGACTGATCTGCATAGAGACGATATACATGTCCGCGGGCATATTATCATCGGGCAGGTGTACGATTCTTTCGTAGCATCCGATGTGAAGCTGACACTAATGGAAAAATACCCGGACGACTATCCGATTTATATCGTTCAGGCGGCAGGATCGAGCGAGGAAAAAATAGCGAAAGTCCCTCTTTACCAATTGGATCATGAAATTTCTTCTGTCAACAACCTAACCTCCATTTATGTACCGCCGGTGAAGGATGACTTTGTTTACCGCGAATTTTCTTCATTGAGGGAAATCATTCGCATATTGCGGGGACCAAATGGTTGTCCTTGGGATAAAAAGCAGACTCATCAGTCGTTAAAAAAATACTTAATAGAAGAATGTTATGAACTTTTATCCGCCATTGATCACGATGACATTGATAATATGATTGAAGAGTTGGGAGATGTTCTTCTTCAAGTGATGCTTCATTCTCAAATCGGCGAGGACGAAGGTTTGTTTTCGATAGAAGATGTGCTGGAATCCATATCCCGAAAGATGGTGCATCGGCATCCACACGTATTCGGAGATGAAACCGCTAAAACGGCGGAAGAGGTTGTGAAAAACTGGGAAGCCATTAAACAGAGGGAAAAGGGCAGAAGCGCTAAAGGCGGCGGTATTTTAGATGAAATCGAAAAAGGACTTCCGGCCGTTATTAGAGCGTACGAAATTCAAAAGAAAGCAGCAAAAACAGGCTTTGATTGGGAGAAAGCGGACGAAGCAGCTCAAAAAGTGGAAGAAGAATGGCGGGAATTTTTAGATGAAGTCAAAAGCGGCGACAAAAAGAAACAAGTGGATGAATTGGGGGATGTGTTATTTGCATTAATCAATACAGCGCGCTTTTTCTCCATTCATCCGGAAGAAGCCCTTGCTCAAGCAAATGATAAATTTATTAGGCGGTTTTCTTATGTGGAACAGAAAGTGAAGGAAAGCGGTCAATCTTTCCAAGATTTCTCCTTAACGGAACTTGACCGTTTTTGGAATGAGGCAAAAGAAAAAGGACTTTGAAAATAGCAAATCTTTTATAACAAACCATCTAAATGTGAAAACACTCTTTAAAAAGGGGGAGAAGCAATGGAAACGATGCGGTTGGATAAATTTTTAAAGGTTTCGCGCATTATTAAAAGAAGAACGTTAGCAAAAGAAGTTGCGGATCAAGGCAGGGTATTCGTGAACGGACAGCAAGCAAAAGCGAGCACGAATGTAAAGGCAGGAGACGAATTGACCATCCGTCTTGGACAAAAAATCATAAAGGTTCGTGTTGAAAGTCTTCAGGAATCTACCCGGAAAGAAGACGCAGCGAGTCTCTATTCCGTATTGTCCGAAGAAAAAATAGAAGAATGAACTGAGGCTTTCTCCAAAGCCCCTTTTTAACAAGAAGACCCGCCGAGATATATCTATTTATCTCGACGGGTTTTTCTTTTGGGTGGCTTTCTTTCTGAAGCAGGCGGTTCTTTCCTCCACTTGTTTCAGAAGATTGTGGGTGATGGCAATCAGCCCGATTCGATTGTACCAATCCAGCTCTCCCAGCGAGGTACGGGAGTCTTGCGGACCGTCCGCGGAAATCAAGTGAAATTCTCGATTGTCAACGCTCCCCGAAAACCATTCCTTCCATAAAAAACAGGCTTGTTCTATTTCTTCTCTTGCGTGCATATGTATTGTTACAAAGCATGTACTTTTTAAGGCTTCCGTTTATAAGTAGATCCCTTTGGTTTCTCAGTTGGTTCAGCCTATGCTTTAAAAACAAATGGCCAAGACGTGACGGAAAAAGCCTTTTAAAAAGCGATGAAAGGAAGCGGGGGAGAAACTATGGCGCAATTTCAAGAGTCTAAAAATAATGGATCATATCAAGAACACGATGTCATTATGAGGGGCAGAAAACTGCTTGATATCACAGGCGTAAAGCAAGTAGAAAGTTTTGATAATGAGGAGTTTTTGCTTGAAACAGTCATGGGTTTTTTGTCTATTCGAGGTGAAAATCTTCAGATGAAAAATTTGGATGTCGATCAAGGAATTGTATCGATCAAAGGGAGGGTATATGACCTTATTTATTTGGATGATCAGCATGGGGAGAAAGCTAAAGGGTTCTTTAGCAAGTTGTTTCGATGAGCTTGACAACTCAGTTTTATACTATGCTTGCCATGATTGCAATGGGAAGCTTTTTTGGTGCATCGTTTGATACGTACAACCGATTTTTAAAAAGAAGCAAGCGGAATAGGTGGATCGTCTTTTTTCACGATGTGCTTTTTTGGGCCGTGGAAGGACTTCTTATTTTTTACATTTTATTTCTTGTGAATTATGGGGAAATTCGATTTTATATTTTTCTTGCTTTATTATGCGGTTTTGCCGCTTATCAGGCCCTTTTGAAAAGAGGATTTTTAGCCATATTGGAAAGCGTCATAGCCTTTGTAGCAGCTGTTTACAAATTTATGTTAAAAACTCTTTACAATTTCATTTATATTCCAGTAAAGTATATTTTTTTGTTCACACAAACTGCTATAATAATAATGGGAAAATCAATATTGATGTTAACGCTTGCCATATGGAAAGTATTGTTTTGGCTTTTAAAAGCCGTTGCATTACCGTTTCATTGGATTCTTAAAGGATTTTGGAAGTTATTGCCGGAATCGTTTAAAATATTCGTCGATAAGTTCTTGGCACGTTTAAAAGGAACTTTTGGAAAAATAAAGAATACTATTACTAAACTGTTGGACGGAGTACGCAAAAAGAAGTAAATACTGGAAAGGGAGGTTTGGAATGGCGGTTCGAAACGTAAAGGGAATCACTTCCATTAGAAACACATATGTGGAAAACGAAGAAAAGAAACAATATTTGATGCAGCAACAAAAAAAGAAACTATACAGAAGATTGATTGCTTTTTCCTCCTTATTCTTAATCATCACCATCCTTTTAGTTTCGACACTTATATCTCAAACTTCCCGTTTGGAAGAAAAACAGCGGCAAAAAGCACAATTGGAACATTCGTTGGCCAAGCTTGAAAAAAAACAGGTTTTACTGAAAGAAGAATTGGCAAAATTAAAGGATGACGACTATGTTGCCAAGCTAGCCCGTGAAAAATATTTTTTGTCGGATAAAGGTGAGATTATTTTTTATCTCCCTAAGGAGAAAAAGAAAGAAAAGGATGTGGAGTAGTCTTATTGACACTCCTTTTTTCCGATATATAATATAAGATAAGCTTGATATTTTTTAAGGAGGAACAATTTTTTTATGTCAATTGAAGTAGGCAGCAAGTTACAAGGAAAAGTAACAGGCATCACGAATTTTGGAGCGTTTGTTGAATTGCCTGATGGCTCCACGGGGTTGGTGCACATTAGCGAGGTTGCCGATAATTATGTAAAGGATATCCACGATCATTTAAATGTCGGTGATCAAGTAGAAGTAAAAGTGCTCAACGTTGAGAATGACGGAAAAATAGGGTTATCGATCCGCAAAGCAAAAGATCAGCCCCAACATTCAAGCCATAATCATCATGGAAACCAGCGTCCGCAGCGGCACAACAAAGGAAATGATCATCGTTCCAAGGAAAGTTTCGAACAGAAGATGGCCCGCTTTTTAAAAGAAAGTGAAGATCGTCTGTCTTCTTTAAAACGTCATACCGAATCCCGTCGTGGAGGCAGGGGGGCAAGAAGAGGCTAACTTGCTGTCTATTTCAAGCAGGGGCCGTAACATTTTTATTGTTCTTATAAGTAAACCTATTTTTCCATAACGGGGATCAGCCTCATTTTATGATGAGGCGTTTTGCGTGCTGTTGTTGGATCTTTGGAAGAATGAACTTTGTGTCGTTTCGGTGACATACGGTTTTCAAAGTCAGATCCTTTTTTCAAACAATTGAAGATACCCGTTCTAAATGAGAATGGAAAAAAGTTTGAAAAAGGACTGGATCCCTATTTTGAAGAGAAAAATACGATTTATTTAACGCTTTAATATGAAAGCATCGCTTTTTATATACAAAAAGCCAAAGAGATTAATCCCTCTTTGGCTTTTTTTACTTAATCGATCGATAGCGGCGGAGGGAATCGAACCCCCGACCTCACGGGTATGAACCGTACGCTCTAGCCAGCTGAGCTACGCCGCCAAAGTATGTGATTTGAAACACAATGAATATATTAATGGCAACATCAAAAAATGTCAAGAGGTAGAATGGCGGCTTTTTGTTTTTCCTTGTCAAAAAAATGAGACATCGAGATGGATCCCTTTCAGCTGGCGCGAAGATCATCTTTTTTTCCGACAATCATTTTACGGATCAGATAAAATCATCCTATCGTAAGGGAAAAAGGGTGATGTTTTTACAATTCCTTTGAAGTTTATTCACAGGTTTTGCTCTCCAGCACCTCAGTGCGTGATCAATTTGTTTCCTTTTTGAAGATTAGGCTGAAAATAGTCGAACTTTTCTTGAACGGGAACTGGTCATTTTGACAAAGTTTTATGCTTGTCCCCTTTATAATGTCTTCAATAATACGAGTTGGGGAGGATTATTTGATGGAAAGAGTAGAGCAAAACGTAATGGAGCCGGTAGGAAACGTCAATCTGGAAGAAACGAAATTAGAAGTGACAAGGAGGTTTAAAAGATTTCTGTTTAAATTGGAATTGGCTCTTCAACAAAAAGGAATGATGTTGTTTTTAATAGGTTTTCTGTTAGGAAGGGCTCTCATTTTATCCCATTTAACGCCGTTTGCATTGCCATTTTTTGCGTCTGTTTTCATGATTCGAAGAGACCGGGCACCGATCGTTTTTATTGGACTGTTATCGGGTGCTTTAACTTTATCGATAGGAAACTTAGTCTACACCTTTGCCGTCATCTCTTTGTTTTTAATCGCTTTTCGGCTGTCTAGACAATTTCGTAAAGAAGAGTTAAATGCTTTGCCGTTCTTTGTGTTTTTTACTACTATAACAGTTAAACTGGCTTTTACCTACGTCAATCAGCAGCAAACGTTAAGCCTCTATGATGGTCTTATGGCACTGATTGAGGCGGGCTTGACCTTTATCCTTACTTTAATTTTTATGCAAAGCATCCCCTTATTATCCATTCATAAACGAAAAACTTCATTAAAAACAGAAGAAATTGTCAGTCTTATCATTTTATTAGCATCCATTTTGACAGGAACCATCGGTTGGAAATTATATGGATTATCCGTTGAACATATCTTTTCACGTTATTTGGTGCTGCTGTTTGCATATGTTGCCGGTGCCACTGTAGGATCGACCGTAGGAGTTGTGACCGGGTTAATTTTTAGCTTAGCTAACGTTTCGAGCTTCTATCAAATGAGTTTATTGGCTTTCGGCGGATTGCTAGGCGGTCTATTGAAAGAAGGGAAAAAATTCGGTGCTGCAGCCGGAATGCTGGTGGCTACGTTGTTGATTGGGATGTACGGGGAAGAAAATGTTTCTTTAATACCCACTCTTTATGAAACTCTGGCTGCTATTATGCTGCTCTTTTTAACGCCCAGAAATTTAACAGAACGAGTCGCGAAGCATATTCCCGGCACTCCGGAACATTCCCATCACCAGCAGCAGTATTTGAAAAAGATCCGTGATGTAACGGCGAATCGAGTGGAGCAATTTTCTTCTGTCTTTCAGGCTCTATCCAAAAGCTTTGCCCAGTCCGGACGGCTTCATGAAGAAACATCTGAAGAGCGCGAGTTGGATTATTTTCTGGGCAATGTAACGGAAAAGACTTGTCAGACATGCTTTAAAAAAGAACAGTGCTGGACCAAAAATTTTCATAAAACGTACGAATTAATGAGGGAGGCTACGATGGATTTGGAGGAAGGAACGCTGTCCGGCTCTGTAGCAAGAGAAATGGAAAAGCACTGTGTACGAGCCAAACGAGTTCAAGAAGTGATTCAGCAGGAGCTCACTCATCTTCAGGCGAATCAAAAGTTAAAACAGCAAGTTCAGGAAAGCCGAAAGCTTGTTGCCGATCAACTCTTGGGCGTTTCTAAGGTGATGGACGATTTTGCGAAAGAGATCCAGAAAGAGCGTGAAAATCACCATAACCAAGAAGAGCAAATACATGAAGCTCTGCAATCCTTTGGACTGGAGGTGGAAAAGATTGATATTTACAGCCTCCAAAAAGGAAATGTAGATATAGATATGGTCTTTCCTTATGCGGGCGGTCACGGTGAATGCGAAAAATTGGTAGCGCCCATGCTTTCGGATATTTTAGGAGAAACGATTTTGGTGCAAAATGAAGAATATACTGGATTCCCGGGAGGCTATTGTTATGCGACTTTTCGTTCGGCAAAAGCATTTGTTGTAGAAACAGGAGTCGCCTTTGCGGCCAAGGGGGGAGGCTTGGTTTCAGGAGACTGCTATTCAACGATCGACTTAGGGGTTGGAAAATATGCCGTTGCCATCAGCGATGGTATGGGAAATGGCGTAAGGGCCCATCATGAAAGCAATGAAACGTTAAATCTTTTGCAAAAAATTCTCCAATCCGGCATTGATGAAAAGGTGGCGATCAAGTCTATTAATTCTGTTTTGTCTTTAAGAACGACGGATGAAATTTTTTCGACGTTGGATTTGTCGATTATTGATTTGCAAAACGCAACAGCTAAATTTCTGAAAATTGGGTCATCTCCAAGTTTTATTAAAAGGGGAAGCAAAATTATAAAAATCGAAGCAGGCAATTTGCCTATGGGCATCTTACGGGAGGTGGATGTAGATATCGTTTCGGAACAGCTGAAAGCAGGAGATTTGCTCATTATGATGAGCGACGGCGTTTTTGAAGGAGCGAAGCATGTTGAAAATCATGATTTGTGGATGAAAAGAAAAATTGGAGAAATTGAAACAAATGATCCTCAAGAAGTAGCGGATTTAATTATGGAAAAAGTCATTCGTGCAGGGGGAGGCGGCATAGAAGACGATATGACAGTCGTCGTTACAAAGATTGAGCATAATATGCCAAAATGGGCCGCTATTCCGGTAACAAAATTGAAAAAGAAGAAGAATGCTTCATGACTTTTTCTTGAAATGTATAATCGCCCCTCCGGTTGGAAAAAATGGTAACGATAGTGCAAGATTGGAGGGGACCTTATGAAAACAGGTACGCTGCGGCAAATTTTGCTGATTACAGACGGCTGTTCCAATTATGGAGAAGATCCTATTGCCATGGCGGCTCTTTCAAACGAGCAAGGGATAACCGTCAATGTCATTGGAGTGCTAACGAACGATGCGATGGATGATAGGGGAATGAAAGAAATTGAGGGAATTGCCAAATCGGGCGGCGGGGTCAGCCAAATTGTATATGCAGCTCAGTTATCGCAAACCGTTCAAATGGTGACGCGTCAAGCGATGACGCAAACTTTGCAAGGATTGGTAAATCAAGAATTAAAACAAATTTTGAACAGGGATATTTCCATGGAAGAACTTCCCCCCGAAAAACGCGGAGAGGTAATGGAAGTGGTAGAAGACCTTGGTGAAAAGGCTAATTTAGAAGTATTGATATTGGTAGATACTAGCGCAAGCATGAAAGAGAAATTGCCGATCGTGAAGGAAGCTCTTTTGGATCTTTCTTTAAGCATGAATGCAAGAATGGGAAATAACTTGTTTTCTGTCTATATATTTCCCGGGAAACAAAGAGAAGTTGAAAGAATTCTGGATTGGACTCCTAAGATGGAATCGCTCACCAGCATTTTTTCAAAACTGACCCCGAGTGGAATGACTCCAACTGGACCTGCCATTCGGGAAGCATTAGGACAATTTATGAAAAAACGTTCGGCAAGGAGTTTGCTGTCAAGTGATGATGAATTCTTTGAAGAATCCGTTTAATTTTCCAAAAGGCACAGTCATTAAGGGAAAATGGAATCAAAAAATGTATGTTCTGTTAAAAGAACTTGGATATGGTGCAAACGGAACGGTTTATCTAGTTCAAAATGAAAATGGGTATGCGGCTTTAAAAATGAGCAAAAACAGCATGTCCATCACATCGGAGGTAAATGTTCTAAAGGCTTTTCGAAGGGTCCAAGGGTCTTCCCTGGGGCCTTCTTTATTAGATGTTGATGATTGGATCATAAAAGGGTCTGCCATCCCTTTTTATGTAATGGAGTATATTCAAGGGCCTAATCTTCTTGATTTTATTAAGCAAAAAGGGCATTCTTGGATAGGGGTTTTGCTCAGTCAATTGTTAAGAGATTTAGAATCGCTGCATGAACAAGGATGGGTATTTGGTGATTTAAAGCCTGAAAATTTAATTGTTGCCGGTCCTCCTTATCGCATTCGTTGTATAGATGTGGGCGGGGCAACCATCCAAGGAAGGGCGATCAAAGAGTTTACGGAATTTTTCGACAGAGGCTATTGGGGAATGGGGAATAGAAGAGCTGAACCGTCGTATGACCTTTTTTCGGTGGCTATGATTGCTTTAAATCTTGCTTATTTAAAAAAATTTGAGAAGCGGGTAAACGGTCAAGCGGAAATTGTGCAGATGATGACGAAAAGACCGGAATTACAGTTGATGAAACCCGTATTGCTGAAAGCTGTCAACGGGCATTATTCTTCCGCCAAAGAAATGAGAAAAGAACTGCTGTCAGCACTATCTTCACCAGCTAATCAGAAAAAGTCTGAAAAAAATGGACACCTGTCCAATTCGGCAGCGAAGACCGCGGCAAAACCGCTTCCGTCCAGAAAAGCCATCCATAAAAAGAAAAAGAACAGGAAGCTGCTTGAAACTTTTTTGATCATTGTGAGTCTGTCCTTCCTTTATTTAGTCTACTTGTTTTTCCAGTTGATCTAAATCATGTATCATACATTCGACTTTGAAAATGTTTATTCAAAATATAAACATTTTTGTGATCAATAAAGTTAAATGATACTATTATAAGTAAATAAAAGATAAACTTGAACAGGTGCTTTATGGGCTTTATCTAGTGGGGAGATTTCGGAGGAATGCTATTTTACGGAAAATAGGCCTAAGCCGCATTTGTTTTTAAGTCGACAAAAGCAGTGTCTAATAGGAACTGCATTTCTGTTTTTGCTTTTACCACGTTCATGCTTATTTAGCGAACGTTTTATTGCATAACAAAAAAAGGTTTCTATTCCGAATATCCCACATGGTGAAACCTTTCACCTGCTTTCAAGATAAAGGACGAATTGCGATGCTTGAGTATGAAGAAAAGGTCAGACAGTTTATTAAGAAACATCAATTGATTGATAAGGGCGATAAAATAGTCGTCGGGGTATCAGGGGGGCCGGATTCTTTATCTTTGTTGCACTATTTGGCGAGAAAACGAGATTTTTATGGGATCGATCTGTTTGCCGTTCACCTTGACCACATGTTTCGCGGGCAGGAGTCGTATGAAGAACTTCTGTTTGTTGAAGAATTTTGTAAAGAATTTCATATTCCGTGCTTATCCAAGCGGATCAACGTTAGTGAGATCATTCGAGACAATGGAACAGGGCTTCAAGAAACCGCTAGAATGGTGCGTTATCAAGTTTTTCAACAGGCAATGACCCAGTTTGCGGCTAATAAATTGGCGCTTGCGCATCATGGGGATGACCAGGTAGAAACGATCTTAATGCGGTTGACAAGAGGAACATCCGGGAAAGGAAGGGCAGGGATTCCTTATTTGAGGCCTTTCCACAATGGATGGCTCATCCGTCCGTTGTTAGGCATAACGAAAGAGGAGATTTTAGCCTACTGTGATTTTTACAGACTGAATCCTCGAATCGACCTCAGCAATTCGAAAGGCGCATATACACGCAATCGTTTTCGTCTCGAAGTGCTTCCTTTTTTGAAAACAGAAAATCCGAAAGTTCATGAACATTTTCAAACATTTAGTGAGGAAATGCTGGAAGATGAACGTTTTTTGCTAAAATTGACCTATGAAAGAATGGAAAACATATGGACGCACAAAAACGACGGAATTTCCTTGGATATTGAAGAGTTTCAAAAAATGCCTTTGTCTTTACAAAGAAGAGGGATTCATCTAATATTAAACTATCTTTATAAGAAAAAAACCCCATTTACAAATGTACATATTCGTCAAATTTTGCAATTGATCCAACATCACCACCCCTCTGGAAGCCTTGATCTTCCGGAAGGATTGAAAGTGATTCGGCAGTATCAGGAATGTTTTTTCGGTTTCATAAAGGATGAAACAAAAGAATATTCATATGAATTAAAAACGGAAGGAAAAGTTGTCCTTCCGAACGGTGACCAATTGATCCTGACAAAAAGGAAGAACGCAGACAAATTCCCATCAAAAGATGACCAATTTTGCCTGAATTCAGAGGCAGTCGCAATGCCGTTGATTATCCGTACGCGAAAACCGGGCGACCGCATCGCATTAAAAGGGATGGATGGATTCAAAAAGGTGAAAAAGCTTTTTATTGATTTGAAAGTACCGCGTTCTTATCGTGATCATTGGCCGATTGTGGCCGATTCCAAAGGGAAAGTTTTATGGATCCCGGGTCTTAGAAAATCGATCTTTGAAAAACAAAACGAAAATGAGAATGATGATATTTTAATTTATATTAAGCAAACATCATCTGGGGGGCAAACAAAGTGCTGAATCAGGATATTGAAAAAATTTTAATCACAGAAGAAGAGATCCAAGAAAAAATTAAAGAATTGGCTGGCTATTTGACAGAAGAATACAAGGACAAGTTTCCGCTTGTGATCGGCGTTTTGAAAGGAGCCATGCCGTTTATGGCGGATTTGTTGAAACGGGTGGACGCCTATTTGGAAATGGATTTTATGGATGTTTCCAGCTATGGCAATTCCACCGTTTCATCCGGAGAAGTGAAAATTGTGAAGGACCTTGATACTTCTGTCGAGGGGCGGGACATACTAATCGTTGAAGATATCATCGACAGCGGATTGACTTTAAGCTATTTAGTCGAGCTTTTCCGTTACCGTAAAGCAAATTCGATCAAGATCGTAACCCTTCTGGATAAACCGACAGGACGCAAGGCGAATATTGAAGCGGATTATGTTGGCTTCATCGTTCCGGATGAATTTGTGGTTGGTTACGGTTTGGATTATGCTGAAAAATACCGGAATTTACCTTACATCGGGGTTTTAAAACCTGAAGTTTATAGGAATAATGAAAGCAAATAGGTGAAGTGGGTTGCGCGAATGAAAAAACGAATTCAAGGGATGATTATTGTTTGTAACACTAAGATTCAATGTGATACTATTGTATATAGTTTTCTTGATGGTGGGAGGAGGTAAGGGATGAATCGCATTTTTCGCTATACCATATTTTACTTGCTAGTCTTTTTAGTGATTATTGGCGTTGTCGGTTATTTTAATAACAACAACCAGCCAACTAAAAATATAACGTATAACGAGTTTATATCTCACTTGGAAAATAATGATGTAAAGTCTTTTTCCATGCAGCCTGAGCGAGGCGTTTACGAAGTTCGCGGTCAATTAAAAGGCGATGATGGCAATTATTTTCAAACGTATGTCATGAACAGCGACACTCTTCTTAACCGCATCGACAATGCTGCGAAGAACGCCAGAGTGGAAGTGCTGCCTGCTAAGGAAACTAGCGGTTGGGTCTCCTTTTTTACTACAATTATTCCATTTTTGATTATCTTTATACTATTTTTCTTCTTATTAAACCAAGCGCAGGGCGGCGGAAGTCGTGTCATGAACTTCGGAAAAAGCAAAGCCCGGTTGTATAATGACGAGAAGAAAAAAGTACGCTTTCGGGATGTAGCTGGAGCTGATGAGGAAAAGCAGGAGCTGGTTGAAATTGTTGAATTCCTGAAAGATCCGCGTAAATTTTCCGAATTAGGAGCTCGTATTCCAAAAGGTGTGCTTTTAGTTGGACCTCCTGGAACAGGGAAAACTCTGCTTGCTCGAGCTGTAGCAGGCGAAGCGGGAGTCCCGTTTTTCTCCATTAGCGGTTCCGATTTTGTAGAAATGTTTGTTGGGGTTGGTGCTTCTCGTGTCCGGGATTTATTTGAGACAGCCAAAAAGAATGCCCCCTGTATTATTTTTATAGATGAAATTGATGCAGTTGGCCGTCAACGTGGTGCAGGTCTTGGTGGCGGACATGACGAAAGAGAACAAACGTTAAACCAATTGCTTGTTGAAATGGATGGATTTAGCGCAAATGAGGGGATTATCATCATTGCAGCAACAAACCGTCCGGATATTCTCGACCCAGCATTGTTGCGTCCGGGACGTTTCGACCGTCAAATCACAGTAGATCGTCCTGATGTGAATGGAAGAGAAGCGGTTCTTCGAGTTCACGCCCGCAATAAACCTTTAGATGATTCTGTAGATTTAAAGGCGATTGCGCAAAGAACTCCCGGTTTTTCTGGAGCAGATTTGGAAAACTTGTTAAACGAAGCGGCACTTGTTGCGGCCCGTGCAAACAAGAAAAAAATAGATATGTCCGATATTGATGAGGCAACAGACCGCGTCATTGCTGGACCGGCCAAACGCAGCAAAGTGATTTCAGAAAAAGAACGAAGAATTGTGGCTTTCCACGAGGCTGGGCATACAGTGATTGGACTAGTACTGGATGATGCGGAAATGGTTCATAAAGTAACGATTGTCCCGCGCGGTCAAGCTGGTGGATATGCGGTTATGCTTCCGAAAGAAGATCGTTATTTTATGACAAAACCAGAATTGCTGGATAAGATCACAGGATTGCTCGGGGGTCGTGTATCGGAAGAGCTTACCTTCGGAGAAGTGTCGACTGGTGCTCATAATGATTTCCAACGCGCTACAAGTATCGCTCGCAGAATGGTAACCGAATTTGGAATGAGCGATAAATTGGGTCCGCTTCAGTTCGGACAATCTCAAGGCCAAGTGTTCCTTGGACGTGATTTAAACAGTGAGCAAAATTATTCGGATGCAATCGCTTACGAAATTGATCTTGAAATTCAGCGTATTATTAAAGAGTGTTATGAGCGCGCTAAAAAGATTCTGACTGAAAACCAAGATAAAGTGAAATTGATTGCCACAACATTGTTGGAAGTAGAAACGCTGGATGCGGCTCAAATTAAACATTTAGTGGAACACGGCACTTTACCGGACCGTTCCGCTTCATCTGACAAAAAGGCAACAAACAATGATAATGTAAAGGTAAATATTCAGAAAAAAGAAGAGTCGCCGACGGAAGAATCGAATCAAAATGATTCAACAGATCAGAGTGAATCGGCTTCCAACTCTGATAAAAATCCCCCGAATTCAGGGAACGATGGGGACAAAACAGTTTAAGATCGACTCCTTCAAGAGAAAAGCAAGCTTGCTTGGAAGCATTTTTGGGCATAAAGTAAGACGACAATGATATAAAGCCTCCCGGATATCAAAGATGGAATAGCTTTGATGCCGGGAGGCTATTTTTGAAATGAAGCAGATAAACTTTCGCGGCAAAGTTCCGTTTCATGAATACAGATGGGAAAAGAGCAGAATGGACTTTTAACGACTTTTTTGAGTTGGATGTTTGCGATGAACGAATATGGATACGTCTCTGCAGTAGATGAACATGGATTTCAACAAGTTGGATTTTTCGTTTAGATATACGGCCAGTATCAACGGGTATGTGCGGAAACTTTTCTGCAAGAGCCAATCTTTACGAAAATCGGATATTCTGTGATATGATGTTGACAGGAATTTTTAAGATTAATATGTGTGGTGAGTGGGTTGATTTTTGTATTGGATGTTGGAAATACTAATACAGTATTAGGGGTATATGAAAAGGACGAATTAAAATTCCATTGGCGAATCGAAACGAACCGGAGTAAAACGGAAGATGAATACGGCATGTTGGTGAAATCTCTTTTTGAGCATGTGGGGATTCGCTTTGAAGATATTCATGGTATTATCATTTCATCGGTAGTCCCTCCTATTATGTTTTCCTTAGAGAGAATGTGTCAAAAGTATTTTCATGTGAACCCGCTGATTGTAGGTCCAGGAATTAAAACGGGGCTGGATATTAAATACGACAATCCGCGTGAAGTAGGAGCGGATCGAATTGTGAATGCGGTTGCCGGGATACACGAATACGGAAGTCCGTTAATTATCGTCGATTTTGGTACGGCAACTACTTATTGTTATATCAATGAGAAGGAACAGTATATGGGAGGAGCTATTGCCCCGGGCATTGGTATTTCCACGGAAGCTTTATATACTAGGGCATCAAAACTGCCCCGGATAGAAATTGCGGCACCCGACCATATCATTGGAAAAAGTACGGTTGCAGCCATGCAGTCCGGGATTTTTTATGGGTTTGTAGGACAGGTTGACGGCATCGTCAGTCGAATGAAAGCATATAGCAAAATTGAGCCGAAAGTGATTGCCACCGGGGGATTGGCCTCGCTTATTGCCAACGAGTCGGAAACCATCGATCACGTTGATCCGTTTTTGACGTTGAAAGGCTTGAGACTCATTTATAAGCGAAACATGGAATAGGAAAGGAGAAACATATGAGTGATTATTTAATAAAAGCCCTTGCTTTTGATGGCAAGGTCCGTGCTTATGCTGCCAATACAACCAACACAGTCGGAGAAGCACAAAGAAGACATTACACATGGCCTACAGCATCTGCAGCATTAGGGCGTACTATGACAGCCGGAGTCATGATGGGTTCCATGATGAAAGGAAACGCCAAAGTGACCATTAAAGTGGATGGCGGAGGCCCTATCGGGATTATTTTAGTAGACAGCGACGCGAACGGAAATGTCCGCGGCTATGTCACCAATCCTCAAACCCATTTCGATTTAAATGAACATGGAAAACTTGATGTCCGCCGTTCTGTTGGGACCTCAGGAACACTTACGGTTGTGAAAGATCTTGGATTAAGAGAAAATTTTTCCGGACAAGTTCCGATTGTATCCGGTGAACTTGGTGAAGATTTTACTTATTATTTTGCTTCCTCTGAACAAATCCCTTCTTCTGTCGGTGTGGGAGTCTTGGTGAATCCTGACAATTCGATTCTGGCTGCCGGAGGATTTATTATTCAATTGATGCCTGGTACCGATGATGAGACGATTGACAGGATAGAAGAACGACTCAAAACGATTCCGCCCATTTCAAAGCTCATTCAGAAAGGATTAACTCCTGAAGAAATTTTATTTGAAATTCTTGGAGAAGACCAAGTGAAAATACTGGATAAAATTCCTGTTCAATTTAAGTGCAATTGTTCTAAGGAACGTTTTGCGACTGCCATTATTGGGCTGGGAAAAGAGGAAATTCAAGACATGATCAATGAAGATGGCCAAGCGGAAGCACAATGTCATTTTTGCAATGAGAAATATGTATTTACTAAAGACGAATTGGAAGCTATGCTGCAAGAAGCTAAATAAAGACCATCTATTGGGCGGGAAATTTTCCCGCCCGTTTTGATAATAGGGCTGTTGTTCCTTTTTTGGATACTTAAGATAGAATTCTCTATTAGATCATATTTTTTTAAAATAATATATTTTCCGTTTAAATCCAAAGATTTTTTTGTTTTATTATAAATTTCAGACATTATCAATTGACATTTTGATAATTTATTGGTAAATTATCTACGATAATACCAATAAAAATACTCGGTTTTGAGGTGATCGAAGTGGCAAAAATTGCGAATTCCATTACAGAATTGATCGGGAATACGCCGATTGTAAAGCTGAACAGAATTGTCGATGCCGATTCAGCTGATGTTTATTTAAAATTAGAGTATTTCAATCCGGGCAGCAGCGTAAAAGATCGTATTGCGTTGGCCATGATCGAAGCGGCTGAAAAATCAGGAAAACTTCAACCTGGCGGAACGATCATTGAGCCTACAAGCGGAAACACCGGAATCGGACTTGCTATGGTAGCTGCGGCAAAAGGCTATCCTGCAATTTTTGTTATGCCGGAAACGATGAGTTTAGAACGTCGCAATCTTCTGAAAGCATATGGAGCTCAACTTGTTCTTACTCCAGGTCCCGAAGGAATGAAAGGCGCCATCAAAAAAGCAGAAGAGCTTGCTAAAGAGAACGGCTATCTGTTGCTTCAACAGTTCGAAAACCTTGCTAATCCGGAAATTCATCGTCGAACGACCGGTAAAGAAATTGTAGAACAGTTCGGTGATGAACAACTAGACGCATTTGTGGCCGGTATCGGTACAGGCGGAACCATTACAGGAACGGGCCAAGTGCTGAAAGAAAAATATCCGAATATTAAAATTTATGCAGTAGAACCAGCAGATTCCCCGGTTTTATCCGGAGGACAACCTGGTCCACATAAAATTCAAGGAATTGGGGCAGGCTTCGTTCCTAAAGTTTTAGATACCGATGTTTATGACGAAGTGATTACGGTAACTACTGAACAAGCATTTGATTCTGCAAGAAAAGCTTCACTGAATGAAGGAGTGCTCGGAGGCATTTCCGCGGGAGCTGCCATTTATGCGGCGCTTCAAGTCGCCAAAAAGTTAGGAAAAGGCAAAAAGGTTTTGGCGATTGTTCCAGATAATGGGGAACGCTACTTAAGCACACCGCTTTATCAATTTGAAGACTAAGCTATGAAAAAGCAAGCCAGCAAGCCGAAATGGCTTGCTTTTTTTATTCACTGTATTTTCTCGCATCCATCATCTCCCCTTAAGCTCGTTGGAATAACAACTCGGGGCACTATTCTATCATTTTCCCCTCAAAAACCTTCCGGAATCGATTTCCACAACTTTACATGAATAGTAGCAATGAATAGTTTTTCGTTGATTACGGGCTGCTTTTGGTTCATAAAAACACCCGCGCGGCTTGCATCTGATTTGTCATCGTTTTTTCAAAAATTATGCTACAATAAGTCCAAAAGAGAAGTTCTAACGTGCTAAGGGGATGATTCATATGAAAATGCTCGCGGGGCGCTTTCGGTTCGATTTTGATAAAAAAACGTATATTATGGGGATTTTAAATGTAACCCCTGATTCTTTTTCGGATGGCGGCAAGTTTTATTCGGTGGAGGATGCAGTATCTCATGCTATCGAGATGGTACAAGATGGAGCAGGGATTATCGATGTAGGAGGAGAATCTACACGTCCCGGCCATAAGCCTGTTTCGGTAGAGGAAGAATTGCGAAGGGTGATTCCGGTCATTCAAGAAGTATCCAAGCGAGTAGATGCGCCTATTTCCATTGACACCTTTAAGGCGAGGACGGCAGCGGAAGCGATTGAAGCAGGTGCCCATATAATTAATGATGTTTGGGGAGCCAAACAAGACCCGGAAATTGCGGATGTGGCAGCGGAAAAAAAAGTGCCGATCATTTTGATGCATAACCGCTCTAATATGGATTATGAAAATTTTGTAAGAGATGTTTTGTTTGATTTATATGAAAGTATTGAGATAGCGAAAAAAGCGGGTGTTCCCGACGATAAAATCATTTTGGATCCGGGTATTGGTTTTGCAAAAGATAGAGATCAAGATATGCTGTTGATGCAAAATCTCGATAAAATTGTGGCTCTTGGCTATCCTGTACTTTTAGCTACTTCTAGAAAAAGAGTAATTGGGCATGTGCTGGACCTTCCGGTAGAAGAAAGGATGGAAGGGACAGGCGCAACTTGTTTATTTGGCATGCAAAAAGGATGTCATATCGTACGTGTACACGATGTGAAACCGATCAGCCGAATGGTGAAAATGATGGATGCACTAATGGGAAAAGGTGAGAGGATTGGATAAAGTGATCTTAAAAGGGATGGGATTTTACGCCTATCACGGGGTCTATCCTGAAGAAAACCGGCTAGGACAACGGTTCGAAGTGGACGCAGAATTACGGTTATCTTTAAAAAAAGCAGGAGAAACAGACGATTTAACTCAATCAGTCAATTATGCGGAAGTTTACATGGTTTGTAAAGAAATCATGGAGAAACAGACTTTTCGATTGGTGGAAACGGCTGCGGAGACAATCGCTAGACAAATATTAGAAAAGTTTCCGATTGTAAATGAATGCACCATTAAGGTGGTGAAACCCAATCCTCCCATCCCGGGCCATTACAATTATGTAGCGGTAGAGATTACTAGAGGCAGGGAAAATCATGAATAATATTGCATATTTATCGCTTGGTTCAAATCTCGGCGATCGGATGAATTATTTGAAACATGCCATTCAGGCATTGGCTTGTCATCCGAAGATAAACGTTCTGGCTATTTCTTCCGTTTATGAAACGGATCCGGTCGGATATACTGATCAAGGGAAGTTTTTAAATATGGCAGTCAAAATAAAAACATCGCTTGATGCCGAAGAATTGCTGGAAACTTGCCTGGAAATTGAAAAGTCGCTAGGGAGAGTAAGAGAAACAAAATGGGGGCCAAGAACGATCGATCTTGACATTTTGCTTTATAATAATGAAAATAGGAAAACAGATCGTTTGATCATACCGCACCCACGAATGCACGAAAGGTTGTTTGTACTTATTCCGATTTTAGAAATCGATCCTTTTTTAAAGATCCCGACAATAGATAAACCTTTAATTGACATATTAGAACAAATTCCAAACAAAGAAGGGGTACGGTTATGGAAACAGATAAATGGGGAAGACGTATACGCGCTTTTCGAAAGCTAAAGGGATATACTCAAGAGGGATTGGCGAATGAATTAGGAATTTCGGTTTCGGTTTTAGGAGAGATTGAAAGGGGAAACCGCTTGCCGACAGAAGAATTTTTAAGGCAAGTGGCTGAATGCCTGCAAATTTCAATGGAAGAGCTTAACCCTTCCGACTAAATTAACGTAAAAGGGGATAGAGCATATGCTTAAAATAGGAAATATCGAAATGAAAAACCCGGTGGTTCTTGCGCCGATGGCTGGCGTTTGCAACTCGGCTTTTCGATTGACAGTAAAAGAGTTTGGCGCAGGACTTGTTTATGCGGAAATGGTGAGTGACAAGGGAATTATTTTTCAAAACGAAAAAACAATGAACATGCTCTATATCGATGAACGCGAAAAACCGCTCAGTTTGCAGATTTTCGGCGGAGAAAAAGAATCCCTTGTAGAAGCGGCCAAGTTCGTTGATAAAAATACGAACGCCGATATTATTGATATCAATATGGGATGTCCAGTGCCAAAAATTACAAAATGCGATGCTGGGGCAAAGTGGTTGCTTGACCCCAATAAAATTTATGAAATGGTAGCTGCCGTTGTTGACGCAGTGGAAAAACCGGTGACCGTTAAAATGAGAATAGGTTGGGATGAGGAACATATCTATGCGGTGGAAAATGCGCAAGCAGTAGAACGCGCAGGCGGACAAGCGGTTGCAGTTCATGGAAGAACAAGAGCTCAAATGTACGAAGGCACGTCAAACTGGGACATTATCCGTGAAGTAAAACAAGCTGTAAGCATCCCTGTCATCGGTAACGGCGATGTCAGTACGCCGCAGGATGCAAAAAGAATGCTTGAAGAAGTCGGCTGCGATGGCGTCATGATAGGGAGAGCAGCACTTGGAAATCCTTGGATGATTTATCGGACCGTTAAATATCTCGAATCTGGAGAGTTAATTGGTGAACCTACCCCGAGAGAAAAGATCGATGTCTGCATCCTTCACTTGGATCGTTTGATTGCTTTGAAAAATGAAGAAATTGCTGTTAGAGAAATGAGAAAACACGCGTCATGGTATTTAAAAGGAATTCGCGGAAACGCCAAAGTCAGAAATGCGATTAATGCCTGCACGACTCGAGACGAACTCGTCAATCTGTTGACTTCTTTTGTGGAAGAACTAGAAGAAAAACAATCTGTTCAAGCAGGATGAATAGAAACTGCCAACTTATTGGCAGTTTTTTTGTAGGGAAGTTTTCCATAAACATTGCTATTTGGGACAAATAAATTATAAAATAATAGGGATGTCTATATATGAAGAACATGCACAATCGTAAATGTATAAACGTGCGTCCCATCAATAAATAAATATCAAATGTAGGAGTGAAAAAAATGAGTCATGAAGATACACATGATCAATTTGCGGTAAGAAGAGAAAAATTAGAATCTCTTCGCAGTAAAGGAATCGATCCGTTCGGCAAACGCTTCGAGCGCACGCATCTATCTCAAGAAATAAGATCTGAATATGAAGCTCTTGAAAATGAAGAATTAGAGAATAAAAACGTAAAAGTAGCGGTGGCTGGAAGAATTATGACAAAACGCGGCAAAGGGAAAGCAGGTTTTGCTCATATACAGGATTTGACCGGCCAAATTCAAATTTATGTACGCAAAGATAATGTTGGAGACAGCGAATACGATTTGTTTAAAACAGCAGATTTAGGAGACATCGTTGGCGTTACAGGTACTGTTTTTAAAACAAAAGTCGGTGAATTATCGATCAAAGTGGACCACTTTGAACTGTTAACCAAATCTCTTCGCCCGCTCCCTGATAAATTCCACGGATTAAAAGATGTCGAACAACGCTACCGCCAGCGCTACTTAGATTTAATCGTCAATCCTGAAAGCAAACAAACGTTTATTACAAGAAGCTTAATCATTCAATCGATGCGTCGGTATTTGGATGCTCACGGCTACCTTGAAGTAGAAACGCCTATGATGCATGCGATTGCCGGAGGAGCAGCAGCCCGTCCGTTTATTACTCATCATAATGCTTTGGACATGCCTTTGTATATGCGCATTGCCATTGAGCTTCATTTAAAGCGTCTGATTGTCGGAGGGTTAGAAAAGGTATATGAAATTGGACGAGTTTTTAGAAACGAAGGAATTTCAACTCGTCATAACCCCGAGTTCACCATGATAGAGTTATATGAAGCTTATGCTGATTATACGGATATCATGAAGCTTACAGAAAATTTAATCTCTCATATAGCGCAAGAAGTGCTGGGAACTCAAGTTATTCAGTATGGGGAACATACGGTTGATCTTACCCCTGAGTGGAGACGTCTGCACATGGTCGATGCTATTAAAGAATATACAGGCGTTGACTTCTGGAAACAAATGAGCGATGAAGAGGCTCGTGCGTTGGCGAAAGAACATAATATTGAGATAACAGATAATATGAAATTCGGTCATATTGTTAATGAATTTTTTGAACAACGAGTGGAAGACAAACTCATTCAACCTACTTTTGTTTATGGCCATCCTGTGGAAATTTCTCCTTTGGCTAAGAAAAACGAAAAAGATCCAAGATTTACGGATCGCTTTGAATTGTTTATTGTTGGCCGCGAACATGCTAATGCATTTACGGAATTAAATGACCCGATTGATCAGCGTCAGCGTTTTGAAGCTCAGTTAAAAGAACGCGAACAAGGCAATGATGAAGCTCATATGATGGATGAAGATTTTGTGGAAGCTCTGGAATACGGAATGCCGCCTACAGGCGGTTTGGGAATCGGTGTAGACCGCTTGGTTATGTTGTTAACCAACTCACCGTCCATTCGGGATGTGCTGCTTTTCCCATTAATGCGTCAAAGAGATTAAGAGAGACTGTGGCTGCTGAAACTGCTGCGTGCATTAGTTTCAGCAGCCGTTTTTTATTAAAAAAATACTTGCGCATTTTCTGAACAGGTGATATATTTATTTTCGTTGTCGCTGTTAAATCACGCACGATCAAAGATCTTTCAAAAAAAGTATTGACGTTGTGTGAGAAGAGTGATAATATATAAAAGTCGCTGATTTGCGAACAGAATGGATCCTTGAAAACTGAACAAAACGAAGCGTAAACCAATGTTTCGATCGAAAC